>Ga0307992_1001110_pt1 | contig 16251 bp, 15 predicted proteins | sample EllFjometagen133_FD_203162 | JGI IMG/M metagenome (GOLD analysis project Ga0307992, IMG submission 203162) | Marine microbial communities from Ellis Fjord, Antarctic Ocean - #133 | ecosystem: Environmental > Aquatic > Marine > Unclassified | place: Southern Ocean | collected 2014-10-08
ATAATATTAAATGTTCAACCAAGAATTAATGATGATAAATTTATTTCCATGGATTTAACAGCTATGGTTCAAGCGCTGGTAGGGTTTGCAGGCCCCAATAATGATCAACCAATTATCTCTGATCGGACCTCTACAACGCATGTACGTGTAGAAGACCAAAAAACACTGATGATAGGGGGATTAATTTTTGATCAAGCAATTGAAGAGAATAAAAAGATACCATTTATTTCAAGTATTCCTTTACTCGGCAAACTGTTTACGCATACTACATATACAACTGAGCAACGTGAGTTATTAATATTTATTACTCCTTCAATAATTAGGTATCAATAAAATAGTGGAGATGTTCTGTGGAGATTTATGAATTACTTTCATATATGAGTAAGATCAATGCTTCTGATCTTCATTTACGACCCAATTCTCCGCCCATTTATCGCATTGATGGCGCATTAGTTAAGACAAGACAAGACCCTCTTCTGCCTGATGATGTTCATTTATTAATATTTGATATTATGAGAGATGAGCACCGAAAACGCTACGAGGAGGAATTAGAGATTGATTTTTCTGTCGAGTTTCATGGTATTGGACGATTTCGTGTTAATGTTTTTCGTAGTTATTATGGTGATGCAGTCGTTTTTCGTGCAATAAACGAATATATATATACATTTGAAGAATTAGGAATACCGCAGGTATTAAAAAAACTAGCATTACAGGATCAGGGGTTGGTCTTAATAACCGGCCCAACTGGATGTGGTAAAACCACAACTTTAAATACGGTTATAGAGTATATTAATAATCGGGTGAACAAACACATCATTACTATTGAAGATCCAGTTGAGTATATTCATAAAAGTAATAAGTGCCTGATAAGTCATCGCGAAGTTGGCGTAAATACACATTCCTTTGCAAAAGCATTACGTAGCGCTGTACGTGAAGATCCTGATATAATCGTAATTGGTGAGATGCGTGATATTGAAACAACATCGTTGGCAATAACAGCGGCAGAAACCGGGCACCTTGTATTTGGTACATTACATACGATGGATGCAACACATACTATTGGTCGGATTATTGATCAATATCCTCCAATACAACAAAATCAGATACGTTTAATGGTTAGCGAATCTTTACTCGGGGTTATATCTCAACGTTTATTAAAAAGAAAAACAGGAGGACGTGTTGGTGCCTATGAAATTCTCTTAAGCATTCCTGCAGTAGCAAATTTAATTCGTGAAGGAAAAACTTTTCAATTGCCTTCGGTTATTCAGACACACAACAAGATGGGAATGAAATCAATGGAGAGCGCACTCAAACAATTATATGATGAATCACTTATTACGAAAGAAGAATACTTAAGTGCTGAAAAAGAAAGTGATAAGCTTATTGAGAAATTAGTTAAAAATTAATCAAATGTATACAATTAACACTTTATTAAAATTAATGATTGAATCGAAGGCATCCGATTTATTTGTCAGTATAGGCACTTTTCCTATGCTTAAAATAGAAGGTGAGATGGTTCGTCTAGAAGATGTTGAGATTACTCAGGACATGATAAAAGAATTTCGTAAAAGTCTATTAACCGAAGAACAACAACAAATATTTAATAACGAGAAAGAATTAGATTTATCGTATAGTTATCCTGGTGTTGGTCGATTTCGAGTTAATTGTTTTACACAACGCGGGACTACCGCCTTTGTGATTCATCATATTCCGGCAACTATTAAATCAATTAATGAGTTGAATTTGCCGTCAATATTATATGAAATTGCACTTCAAGATAGAGGATTAGTATTGATTGTAGGCTCAGCTGGGTCCGGTAAATCAACTTCCATGGCCGCATTAATCGATTATCGCAATCAGAAAAAGGGCGGGCATATTTTAACTTTGGAAGATCCGATTGAGTTTATACATTCGCATAATAAATCAATTGTAAATCAGCGCGAAATTGGACAAGACTCAGTATCATATGAACGTGCCCTTAAAAGTGCGTTGAGGGAAGCCCCCACAGTATTATTAATGGGTGAAATACGTGATATGGAGTCTATTACTACGGCAATAGCTTTGGCGGAAACTGGTCACCTCGTATTAAGCACCATGCATGCACTCAATACTCGGGTAGCTTTAGAGAGAATATTAAATATTCACGGTCCAGAATTCCAAGGAATTTTACGGCGTCAATTAAGTGAAAATATTAAAGCCATTATTGCACAGCGATTAATTCCAATGAAAAATGGAAAATTAATACCTGCAATTGAGGTATTATTACCATCCTCTCGGATAATAGATTTAATATTCAAGGGCGAGATTAATTTAATACATCATTCAATTGAATTATCAAGAGCGGAGGGAATGCAGACATTTGATCAATGTCTAATTGAATATTATAAAGAAGGTAAAATCTCCGCTGAAACTGCAATACAATATGCTGATTATAAAACTGATCTTTCTATACAAATACAAGTACAAGAATGGGAAGGGAAAGATTACAATATTGAACTGGATATCGAAGAATAGTAAAAATACTATGATAAAGAAAATTATTATTATTGCGGATAAAAAACAGCCATATATCGATTCAATGTGGCAAGTATTAGAAGACCATGGATATGAGACTCTTGTCGCTTACGATAGCCTAGAAGGATTTAATATGACCGTGGCAGAGAAACCTGATTTAGTTTTAATAGATGCATTATTGTCTGGTGTTAACGGCTATCAAATATGCAGTTTATTAAAGTTTGATATCAAATATGAAGATATCTTAGTTGTAATCCTATCTGAAGGTGATGGAAATAAATATCAACAATTAGCTAATAATAGTGGAGCAGATGGTATACTGGGTAAACCGATAGATATAAATGAGCTTATTGGAATAGTTCAATCACTTAATTTAATTTAATCATGGTAGAAATATTAATTATAGGACTGGGGTTAGTCATTGGAAGTTTTCTAAACGTATGTATTTATCGTTTGCCGAAACAAGAATCTATTTCAAAACCTCGTTCTCGATGTCCACTATGTAATTATCAACTAAAATTTTGGGAAAATATTCCCATTGTAAGTTATTTCATATTATGTGGCAAGTGTTCAAATTGCCATGGTCATATTTCATTAAGATACCCGTTAGTTGAAATTTTAACTTCACTTACATTTTTGCTGTTATATTTTTATTATGGATTTACAATTGGCACTATAATATTGTGCGCTTTATTGTGCATAGTAATAATAATAACTTTTGTTGATATTGATGTTCAATTAATACCAAACGAATTATTATTAATAAGTTTAATACCAATCACAATTTATATTATGTTAATTAGTTTAAGTGATATTGGGACACATCTATTAGGGGCAATCGGTTTAAGCCTCCTATTATTTTTAATTGGATATTTTGGGAAGAAATTATACAAAGAAGATAGTATGGGGATGGGAGATGTTAAATATGCATTTGTTATAGGATTATTGTTGGGTTGGAAAAATGGTTTTTTAGCCCTTGGGATTTCTTTTTTATTTGCAGCCATTATCATTTTCATTCTATATATTACAAAAAAATTGAAATCTAGACAGAAAATTCCATTTGGTCCATTTATGAGTGTTGGGTTACTGATTGCTCTTATCTGGGGGGATAAAATAATTGAATGGTATTTACATTTTTACATATAATAATTATTCATAAACTATGATTACTAATTTAAAAAAAATTGGCCAACTCTTCATTGAGGCTGGGAAAATAGATCATACTCAATTGGAAGAAGCATTATTGTATAAAGAACAACATAACGTCTATCTGGGAGTTGCATTAGTATCTCTTAAAATGGTAACGGATGATGAAGTAATTCAGATGGTAAGTAATCAACTAAGAATACCATGGATTGATCCATTAACATTTAAGATCAAGGAAAAAACATTAGATCTAATAAGCGAAGAAACTGCCAAACGACTTAATGTTATACCCCTGTTTCACACAGCAAATGAACTTACGGTAGCATGCTCTGATCAAAATAATGTAGAAATTGTTGATGAACTAGCGGAAGTAACTGTAATGGAAATCAATATAGTATTGGCAACAAATCGCAATATATCTCAAGCAATTGCATTACATCATCGAATAGAAAATATTGAAGAGTTACGTCATCAAATTAAAAATAATGATGAAATAGATGAAACAAGTTCGAAATCACCGAAATCACCGAAATCAAATAGTACAGTAACTTCGCAAGAAATTGCAATAGATGTTGAAATTATTGCAGCTGTAAATATGTTGTTGGAATCTTCCATTAGTTTAGGCGCTAGCGATATACATATCGATCCCCGTGAAAAGGATGTTCGTGTTCGCTTCAGAGTGGACGGTGTATTAAGTGAATACTATACTTTACCTATTGAATCATTGTCATCGATGATATCCCGAATTAAAATTTTATCCGGGATGGATATAGCTGAAACACGTCGTCCTCAAGATGGACGTTTTCGTCATAAATTTGATGATAGTGTAGCTGATATTCGAGCCGCCTCATTTCCAACACCAACCGGGGAAAAAATGGTGCTGCGCATCTTAGATATTTCTAAAGGTCAAATTACTTTAGAAAATCTTGGATTCTCAAAAAATATGTACAAGAATTGGAAAAATGTGGTTAGCGCACCCCATGGTTTGGTATTAGTTACAGGACCAACCGGATCTGGTAAATCAACTACTTTATATGCTACACTTAGTGAAATTAATACAGTTGAAGTAAATATTTTAACAGTTGAAGATCCTATCGAATATCAATTAGATGATATTAACCAAAGCCAAATTAATGAAAAGGCCGGTGTTACATTTTCAGCCGCCTTACGAGCGATGCTACGTTTAGATCCTGATATTATAATGGTTGGTGAGATGAGAGATCGTGTAACGATTGAATTAGCAATACGCGCCGCATTGACGGGACATATTGTATTCAGTACCCTCCATACAAATGACTCATCTTCAGCCTATACAAGGATCCTAAATATGGGAGTCGACGCATTTCTTATTAGTTCAACGGTTAGAGCAATATTAGCACAAAGATTAATTCGTCGATTGTGTCCAAAATGTAAAAAAGCTATTAAACCAACTATTGCGATGCGAAAACAGTTAAATTTACCAGATGATTTCAGCGGTGAATTATTTAAGCCAGTAGGATGTTCTGCTTGTCGTGATAGTGGTTATGCCGGTAGGGCTGGAGTGTATGAATTACTAATACCAAATGATGAAATATCTGACTTAGTCAATAAACACGCTACATCAAGAGAAATCGAAAAAATTGCTCGGTCAAATGGAATGATTACTTTAAATGAGTCAGCTCGTGAATATGTTATAAATGGAGTTACATCATTAGAGGAAATGATGAGGATTTCATTAATATAAATATCCTTTTATGAAATACATTATTGGAATAACAACAGATCGATCAAAAGAATACAAAAATTTTGTATCAGACATTAGTGAGTCGTTATCGGATCGTTCAAATACAGTTAGACAAGCACATACTCCCAATTCCATTTTGTCCTATTTAGCTATCGGCAGTCATGATGCTCTCTTTATTGATTGGGCAATTTTAAAAGGAGAGTTTGATACATTTCGACGACAATTGAAAAAGCTAAATAAAACTATACCGCTAATTATTATTAGTAGTGATTCCGAAATAGACAGTGAAATATTTGTTTCCTGCATGTCATTATTTCGGGTAATACAATTCTCCAAGGTTATCGAAAACATTCAAAATATTCAAAGTGATATTTCACAATATTATAAATTGTTAAAAGAATTATCCCCAAAGGCCCAAGAATATGTAAAACCAAATGGATTCAATTCCCTGGTAGGCAATTCCAAAACGATGTTACAAGTATATCGGCAGCTATCGAGAGTATCTCAAACTGATTTTACTACTCTCATTCTAGGAGATAGTGGAAGTGGTAAGGAGTTGATTGCTAATACAATTCATGAATTAAGTCTCAGAAATCAACAGAATTTGATCTCACTTAATTGTGCGGCAATTCCATCTACCCTGCAGGAAAGCGAGTTATTTGGTTATGAAAAGGGTGCATTTACAGGTGCAGATAAACCAAAAGAAGGGAAATTTGAATTAGCAAATAATAGTACTCTATTTTTAGACGAAATTGGAGACATGCCACTTGATCTACAAGCAAAGCTGTTAAGGGTACTTGAGGATATGACATTTACACGCGTAGGTGGTGTTAAGGAAAAAACAATAGACGTACGTTATATTGCCGCTACAAATCGTAATTTGCAAAGCATGTTAAAAGATAACAGTTTTAGATCTGATTTGTTTTATAGACTAAATGTTATTCCGATCGAACTACCATCATTAGTAGATAGAGATGATGATATTGTTTTATTGTGTCTTAATCTAATTGGTAAAATGCTAGAAAAAAGTTCACTTCCTATTAAGTCTATATCGTGGGAATTCATTAATTCCTTGAAGGAAATGTCGTTAAAGGGAAATATAAGAGAATTAGAAAACGTTTTAACAAGGATTTTATTTTATTCTTCGGGTACAACACTTGACAAGAGAGTCCTAGCAGATGTTGATATAACTTATGATACAGGTGATAATCAAATCAATGATAATGATGAAGTTAGCAACAAGATTTTGCCGATATGGAAAATTGAAAAAACTGCTATCGAAAATGCATTTAAGATACATCGCAGAAATATATCTAAAGTTGCAACAGCTTTGGAAATTTCGCGATCATCTTTGTATAGAAAAATCAAAAAATATAGTCTGGATAATTAATATGTCTAAAATCGAATTTTATATTAATTCTGCAAATAAATATAGATAAAAACAAAAAGAATGCCACAGTATAAGTGCAAAATAATTAATGCAAATGGAGAAACTGTTGAAAGTGTTTTTGAGGAAAATTCTGTATCCGAATTAAAACACTCAATGATTGGTCTTGAGAAATGTCTAATTTCTTTCAAAAAAATAAGTGAGCCAATTTTTAAGACAAACTTTATGGATAGATTTTATAAAGTTAAGCCCCAAGATCTTGAAAACTTTACTTCCCAATTAGTTGTGATGTTAAAAGCCGGTGTTCCATTAGTCAAAAGCTTAGAAACCCTTGTCCAGCAATTAGAATCTGATAATTTTAAAAGCATTGTTGATGATATTGTAAAGCAAGTAAACGCGGGTGTTGTATTTTCAAAAGCACTCAGTAAATATCCAAAAGTATTTAATGGATTATATGTTAATATGGTGAAAGTTGGTGAAACAACGGGGTCATTAGATGAAATTCTTGAGCATATACGCAGTTTTTTACACCATGACATTGCCGTTAAACGCAAAATCAAAGGAGCGATGCGTTATCCAATTATTGTGATGTCAGTTTTAGGATTAGCTTTTGTTGCAGCAATTGGATTTATAATGCCAAGATTCGCTGTGATGTTTGCAAATGCAGATGTTGCATTACCATTGCCAACCAGGATGCTAATATTTCTAAGTATAATCATAACAGAATATTGGTTCATAACCTTTATTAGTATTTTGATAGGTACTTTTTCTATACGATTTTATATCAATCGACCTGCTGGAGCATATCAGTTTGATGTAATTAAATTAGCTATGCCAGTATTTAAAGATATTGTTTTACAATCTACAATAGCGCGGTTTGCACATATTTTAGAAACACTCAGTCGAAGTGGCGTAAAAATTGTAAAGGCTCTCGAGATAGTAGAAAAAACACTTGGTAATCGTGTCATCGAAAAAGATATTGCAAATGCACGCGAAGAAGTTATACAAGGAATTCCCATTGCAGATGCTCTATCGAAAAGTAAGCATATACCTAAAATGACTATAATGATGATAAGTACCGGTGAACAATCGGGAGCTTTGGATGATATGTTACATAATATTGCTGAACAGTACGATGCTTCGGTAAAAACAAAAATTGACGGGCTCGCATCAGCTATTGAACCATTATTGACAGTAATTATCGGAGCATTTCTATTAATATTCGCATTATCAATCTTCTTGCCAATGTGGAGGATGATTGATGTTGTAAAATAAAAGATGATCAATGTCAGACGTAAATAAAAATATTAAAAATTCGCAGAATGATGGCTTTACTTTACTTGAACTAGTAGTAATAATAGTGATTATAAGTATTATTTCAATTGTTACTTATCCAAGGTTCGCAAATATAGTCCAGAGTGTGAAATTGAAAGTTGCTACGGATAAATTAGTAGATGATTTACGGTATATTTATAATTTTTCAGTAACTAATCATCGAACTACATGGTTTGCAGTTGATGTTGGTAGTAATAGTTACAGTTACGGCATTTACAATACCCCCCCAAATTCTGATCCAGTCGTACTAAATGATCCGGCGACAAATCTGCAGGCTATTATAAATTTGAATAATTATAATAATGTTACTATAACTAATATTACATTTGTAGATAGTGTGGATTATGATTGGTGGGGTACACCATCGACTGGCGGACAAATAATCTTAAATGGTACCAATACTATCGTTATTGAAGCTGAAACAGGATATGTTTATGAATTATAAAAAGAATCAATCCGGATTTACGCTAATTGATACTATAATTGGAATTGTGATAATTAGTATTGTTTTAACCGGCGTGCTGTATGTGATAATTGATCTAAATGTTAAAAGCATAAGGAATGAAACCATTGCAAAAGGGACTGCTTATACAAACTCTGTGATGAATTATATCCGTGCTCACAGATTTGATGAAAATTATAATACTTTGGGAAGACCCTGGACATATCCCTTAGGTCAAGATGGTGGTGATTATGATGATATAGATGATTTTATTGGAGCAGATTGGTCAATTATACCAGGTTATTCAGATGTCGGCTATCAGGCAACTTCAAATGTGTTCTATGTAGATCATCTTGTAAATTTATTGGACGCGTGTGGGTATGTTACCGATTACAAACGAATTACTGTTGCTGTTTTCCATGAAGATTTGCCAAATCTGATAGTATTAACTTCAATTATGACGCCACATGGAAATTAAAAAAATAAAAAAACACTTCTCAGATAAATCCAACAGATCAAACGGGTTTACATTGATTGAACTAATTGTTGCAATGGTCATAGTCGGTGTAATAGCTAGTTTATTAGTACTTTATATGATGGGCAGTACTGAAGCGTTTAATAGAGTCCAATCTCGAAAATCATTGATTATTGATGCAACTTCTAGTCTTAGAAAATTTACTCGGGAAGCGGGCCTAACATATAAAATAATCACAGCTTCCTCAGCCAGTTTCCAATTTACAACTACGCTTGACACAAATTTAATTATTGATTATGAAATCAATAATGATGGAACCTTTACCAGAAAATTAGGAGCAGGTAACAAAGAATTAGTATCAGGAGGCATTGATTTTAATAACAGTTATTTTAATTATTATGATGTTCATGACAATGTAGCAACACCTATTAGACGCATACGGTTATCTCTGCTATTTAGTAGGAATAGTGAATCAACGCGTTTTACAGCAGATATTTCTCCCGAGACAGGGAGGGAACAATAATCAATTATTTGGAGTAAATGATGAAAATTATTAAAAATGAACAAGGATTTCTAGTTTCAGTTACTGCAATTGTTGTTGCCGTGATACTTGGATTTTTAGTGTTATACTTTTCAAATTCAATTGCACTAAATGTTACTAGTTCTGCTAATAATTATTCGAGTTCGCAAGCACACTGGTCTGCTGTTTCTGGTCTTGAATCTTCAATAATTAAACTCAGCACTAGTGGGTTAGTTGGTGTCGCAGGCACATATCCTTTTTATAATAGTGACATAAAAATTGATACAATGACTATTGATCCTGTTAATATAATAATGCAGGTAGCATCAAATGGAACGCATTCAAGCACTAGTAGGACATTAGTAATAAATGTTGAACCGGCCCCCGCAGATACATTAATAGGAGAAGGATTTGAGGATAGTGATGAACTTATTATACATGAACAGCCCGGTTTTAGGTATTGGGGAATTTCTTGCGAGGCAGGGGGGGAATTATATGCTCCAATCCACATCTTTTTAAATGGTGATAGCTGTTACTTTTTTGGTTCAAAAGCTCAAAATAACAGTTTTCTTCAATTTGCGACCGTAGATGTATCAGGTGTTCCTGAGATTAATCTATCTTTATCTTTAGCCGGTGGGGTTGATGACTCTAACCCTGCAAAACAAAATAGATTTCAAAATGGAGATTATTTAGAAATTCTCGTTAATGGTATTCAGCTTGAATATTGGAAAGGACCAGTTGGTCCACAGGGTCCAATGTATCCAACTTTGGGTAACGCTACTGAGGATTTGGTACCTCTTTTTCAAACACATACATTTAATTTATCCGAAATATTTGGACCATTAACAACTTTGGATCTTACGATAATAGGAAATCAGAATTCTGATTCTAAGTTTGTTGGCATAGATAGTTTAAAACTCACTGCTTCAGGTGGCTGGAATGCGATTTCAGGGACTATGATAGAAATATAAGGAGGTATTATAATGCCCTTAATTATCATAATAACAACTATCTTTACAGCAGGTCTTTTGGTTTTGTCCGGTATTTTATTGCTATTTTCACCGGAACTGTTAATTCGTTTTAATGATTATATCCTTACGTTATCTAAAAAGAAATTAAAAGCGAATAAAGGAAAATTATTCTCGATTGATGTATATGTTTTTACTAAACGAATTCTTTTTGGATTACTACTTATTCTATTAGGTTTATATATAATTTATACTATTAGTTTGCAATTTTAACAGGACCTAATATATTCCATTATGGTACAAATTGTATTTTAATGAACCATATATCTCATCACAATAAAATGTTATGTTCTATATAAACAACAACTTATAGTTTTGGCACGATAATTGTTTATTAAATAGTAAATGACTAACAGGATGGTATGTATTTAAAAGCCGTACAGTAATAATCCTTATTGTCTAATTAAAAAGAAAGGTAAAAAATGAATAAACTAAGAAATAAACAAAGTGGTTTCACATTAATCGAATTGATTGTAGTAATTGCGATTATTGGTATATTGGCTGCTGTTGCCGTACCTGCTTTTATAAATGTAGTAGATAAGGCACACGAAGCAAATATGGATGCCGTTGAAGGTGCTATGAGAAGCGCTGTTGTTATGTATGCTTCTGACAAATTACTAAGAACTGGTGCATATACATATCCTGTTCTTGCATCTGCAGCTATTGATTCTCTTATTGAGGATGGATCATTAGTTGATTGGACTGGTGCGGCTAATGTATGGACATATACTCCAACTATGGGAACATTAACATATACAACTGCAGCTGGTCCACCGCCCACTTACGCGATAGCTAAAGTATATTCTAATTAAGTAATAATATATTATATAAAAAAAAGACCTGCTCTAAAAATAGTGGGTCTTTTTTTTAAAATTTTACATAAAACACCGAATAGAGAATTCTAAATGTTTTGGTTAAAAGAAGATGGCATGACCGTATCAGAGATGGTAATAGTTTTTGCTCTAGTAAGTATATTTACTGTAGCTGTCTTTCCCTATTACAATAATCTAACAAAAAAAACGCACGAGGCAAAAGTGATGCGTACTTATAATAATATTAGAACATCTATTATGGTCTCTAGCGCAGATAGCGCGTTGGTTAATGGAGCATTTAGAGTACCTTTCCCGCATCAGGTAACAAGTGATAAAATAATTAATTTATCAGATTCTAAAAATTGGGCAAATGACGGAATAGGCACTTGGACCTATCTCCCGATAGGAGCAAAAATTGTATATAATAGAACTAGTGATAATGACTATTCATTAAAAATTATATATAAAGAATAAAAAATCTTACCAACTAACAAAGATAATATATATCACAAATTATGAATAAAAAGACTCCATATTAGTGGAGTCTTTTTATTGCTATCATATAATTGAAAATTTGAGCGGGCAATACACCATTAGCGTTAAATTAACTGTATAGAAATTATATAGATTATAAAAAAAAGAGTAGTTTCAACTTAAATCTAACATTTGATGAAATTTATTAGAAATCTAGCTGCAGGATTACTACTAATCATAATAACTGATGTATTATTTGCGAGTGCAATTGATACTAGTTGGGTTCATACTATGTTTAACCGTGAGTATGGAAATATTTCACTAATTCCGGAGTTTGATGATGCCTATGGTGTTGCATTTCGAGATATTAATAAAGATGGATTACCTGATTTATATGTAACCCGCTTCCGTGAATTAAATCGATTATTAATAAATCGTGGTGAGGGTTCATCATTTAAGGATCAAACTATCCGAACAGGACTTGGGGGAAATTTATCGCCCCACAGATTACAAAACTTAGAGTTGGGAGCAGGTTTAATTGATTTTGATAACGATGGGCTGCAAGATGTATTAACTACCGGTTGGGGTGTAACAACTACGCTATATAAACAACAAAAAGTGTTTGATTTTAAGAATATAACGAATGACAGTGGGTTGGATTACCCTATCAGTGGAAATGCAGGAATTTGGGCTGATGTAGATATCAATGGCTATTTAGATTTGTTTATTACTGATGAACATGGCAATAATCATTTATATATTCAAACAAAACCGGAAGTTTTTACTGAATCGACTAATAAATTTGGTCTGGATGGTCATCATATTAGTCAAGGAGCCGCTTTGGGCGATTTGAATGCCGATGGTTATCCCGATTTATACGTTTGCAATTGGTTCGAGCCGGATATATTATTTATAAATAATGGAGGTGAAAATTTTGAACAAGCTCCACTGCTAATTACTCATTTAACTGATTCGTTAAATTCTAATGGAGTTACTTTTGGAGACTTGGATAATGACGGTGATTTGGATATTTTGGTGACGGATCGTAATCATTCAAGTAAATTATATCAAAATGACTTTGATTCCACAACCTCAACCCTCGGTTTTACCGATATAACTGACAGTTCTTTACTTATTAACAATTTCCCATCATATTCCGGCAATATTGCCGATTTCAATAATGATGGATTACAAGATGTATTCTTCACCAATATCGGACCAAATTTGCTATTTATAAATCAAGGGAATATGAAATTTGAATTAGCTTACGAAGAGCAGATTGCGGATCATGAATATCCTGATGCAAATTATAGTACCGGTGCTGCTATAGCAGATTTGGAAAATGACGGTGATTTGGATTTATTTGTATCAAACAAAGATACTTATAGCAAATTATATGTAAATCCTTTAGAGAATAGTAATTATCTCAGAATTGAATTAGAAGGTATTTATACTAATCGCGATGCAATTGGCACAAAATTATGGCTATACGAGGAAGCTGATACTAACCAACTAGCAGGATTCAGAGAAATTTCAAGTAACTCAGGGTATTTATCAGCAAGTGAATCAATAGCTCATTTTGGAGTAAAATCAAATGAAACGTATTCTGTAACAGCACTCTTCCCTTCAGGAAGAGAAGTGATATATAATAATATTATTTCTAATCAGACTGTTAAAATTGAGGAAGTTAGTGGAACATTAAAATTTGCCAAACGATCTATGCAATTTATTGCTTCGGTTATTCGCCAACCGTCATTTTTACTAAATTTTGGATTGATACTATTACTAATTATTATGATAGGTCTGTTTACTTCAATCGCTATAAAACGATATTTATGGAAGTCAAAACAGACTGCAATATTTTTAGTATTAATTCTATCAATTTTGTATATATTTTGGTCTGGAATGCAAGATCGACCGTTAGCAGAAACACTTGGAGTCCAAATACTGGTAATCTTAGCAATATTTATCTTTACAACAGGATTTATGGAAAAATTACGACAGGTTAATAAAAAGCGATTTGAATACCGGCGAGTTTTACATCGATTTTCGGAAGACCTAATTTTTATCAGAAATAATTCAAAATTACATGACCAATTAGTTACGATGATTCAAAGCTCTTTAGATACAAGGTTTACCGGTGTAGTTGAAATAAAAAATGACAAAACAGGTGAACAACATTTTTCAAAACCAAATAATATTAAATGGAAAACATTAACATTCTCAGATGAACAAGTTAGAGCTCTGTTAGCAAATAATAGCATCACAGAAACAAGAATCGTTGATGAATTCTCCCAATTATCTGCTGAAATTGATTTAATTATTCCAATAAAAAGACAATCAAAATTATACGCCATGCTAATAATGGAGAGTAATAGCAGCACTAAATTCTACCAACAAGAAGATATTACGTTGTTGACAACAGTTGCCAATCAAGCCGCACTTGCTATTGAAAATAATCTATATATTGAAGAAACTAGAGCATTAACAAAATCATTAACTGAATCACAAGTACAAAAGCGTTATGTAAACGAATTAGAGGAAAAGAATCGAAATTTGGAAGAATTATTTACCGAATTGAAAGAAACTCAATCGCAATTAATTCAAAGTGAAAAAATGTCTAGTTTAGGTCAATTAGTTGCCGGTGTTGCCCACGAATTGAACAATCCGATTGGTTATTTATACGCCAATATGAAGGAATTGCAAAAATATATTGATTTGCTTAAGCAGAGCGAAGAAGGAAAAAATGAGGCTTCCACAGAATATATTAAGGAAGATATTGATCAATTAATTTTGGAGAGTGTTGAGGGCAGCGAACGCGTAAAAACGATTGTAGAAAACCTGCGGAAGTTCTCACGTTTAGATGAAGCGGAATTCAAGTTTGCCAATATTCATGAAGGATTGGATTCAACAATTATGTTAATTGAAAAAGAATTAGGCGAGCGCATCAAATTGCATAAAAAATACGCTGATATACCTCCAATTAGTTGTATGCCGGGGCATCTTAATCAGGTGTTTTTAAATATGTTGCTCAATGCAATTCAGGCGATTGAAGGTGATGGAAATATTTGGATTTCAACCGCGATTAAGGATGATAATATAATTATTAAATTCAAAGATGATGGAAAAGGTATTTCTAAGAAAAGTATTGATAAAATATTTGAACCATTCTTTACTACCAAACCCGTTGGAATGGGAACGGGTTTAGGATTAAGCATTAGTTATGGAATTATTCAAGAACATGGTGGTGAAATAAAAGTAAAAAATAAAAAGAAAAAAGGAACAACATTTATAATTTCAATTCCCTATAAACCACAGCAAAAATGATGAACCCAACAATACTAATAGTCGATGATGAACAACATGTGTTGAATTCCATTAATCGTACATTACGGCATGACTATAATGTCATTTTATCATTGGATGGTAAATCGGCATTGCAAGTATTACGTGAACAAGAGGTATCAGCTATTTTAGCCGATCAGCGTATGCCGGGGCTTACAGGTTCTGAATTTTTCCAAGAAGCAATTAAAATTCAACCAGATACATCCCGCGTTTTAATAACTGGTTATTCCGATATTGAAGCAGTAGTACAGGCTGTTAATGACGGACAAATATTTTATTACATCGAAAAACCATGGGAGCCGGATGATTTAAAATTGATAATTGCAAGAGCAGTTGAACGTTATCAGTTAATCAAAAAAAATAAAGAATTGCTGCATGAGTTGGAAATTGCTAATCAACAATTGAGCAATGAAAATATTGTACTAAAAAAGGATGTAGAACAAAAGTACAATTTTTCAAATATAATTGGCGAAAGCAAGGCAATGAAGGATGTATATGATTTAATGAAAAAAGTCATACCGACTGATACCACTGTTTATATTTCGGGCGAAACCGGTACGGGGAAAGAGTTGATTGCCAGAGCTATTCATTTTAACGGACCACGTAAAGATAAAATATTTGCTGCGCAGAATTGCGCTGCCTTGCCTGATACATTATTAGAGAGTGCATTATTTGGACATAAAAAGGGATCATTCACTGATGCCACATCAGATAAAAAAGGATTGTTTGAAGTTGCCGATGGAGGGACGGTATTTTTAGATGAATTGTCAGATACATCACCTGCACTTCAACAAAGGTTATTGCGAGTAATTCAGGAAGGAGAATTTCAACCGGTTGGTTCAAATCAAACGATCAAAGTTGATGTAAGGATCCTTTCAGCTACAAACAGGGATTTACTGAAGTTAGTCCAACAAGGAAAATTCAGAGAAGATCTATATTATAGAATTAATGTATTTCCAATTATTGTTCCACCGCTAAGACAACGAATAGATGACATACCGCTACTTGCTAATTATTTTCTTAATAAATATATGCTCCAAGCTGGTAAAA
>Ga0307992_1001112_pt1 | contig 16203 bp, 10 predicted proteins | sample EllFjometagen133_FD_203162 | JGI IMG/M metagenome (GOLD analysis project Ga0307992, IMG submission 203162) | Marine microbial communities from Ellis Fjord, Antarctic Ocean - #133 | ecosystem: Environmental > Aquatic > Marine > Unclassified | place: Southern Ocean | collected 2014-10-08
TTCAGATTATATTTATCGTCAACAACAAGGAGCTTTTCTATCCTGTGTGTATGCAGGATCTTCTTTGAATCTTCCAATGTAATATCCGAGGAAACAGTCACCAGATTTTCTTTGGTCATCACAGAAGATACGGTTTGATCAAGGTTTGTCTCGAATCGGAGGTCGCGATTCGTAAGGATTCCTACAAGTTTGTGCCCTTTTACCACCGGAACACCCGATATTTTGTACTTTTTCATCAGCAGGAGGGCATCTTTGACCTTCTGCTCCGGCTCTATCGTTATAGGATCAACGACCATTCCACTCTCGGACTTCTTTACCCTGTCAACTTCGAGCACCTGGTTTTCTATACTCATGTTTCTATGGATTATACCCATGCCTCCTTCCTGAGCCATGGATATGGCCACTCCCGATTCTGTTACAGTATCCATAGCCGCGCTGATAATCGGGATATTCAGGGATATGTTGCCGGTGAGCATCACAGACGTATCAACCTCATTCGGCAGAATGCTGGATTCTGCCGGTACAAGGAGCAGATCATCAAATGTAAGGCCATCCGTTATCTTGTCTTTTTCTAACATCGCGTACCTCCGGGTGTATATGTTTCTATGTAATGAATTTGCCCGTTAAGGGGCACAAAATAGGCGTCTTTATCTTCGTCATATTTGATAAATTCTGCAATTTGATAGTAACTCGACCGCGAGAATCTCGCTTCAAACTTTCTGTCCTTGATGCTGCAGTAGAGCACATTGTCCATACCCACTCGCAGGGTTGAAGGGTCCAGCTTTTCCGAGGTGAAATCGCTGAGAAGGATCTCTATTGATTCATTGCCGTGATCTTCCCGGTTATCCCTGTCGGCTGCCTTCACTACGAAAGGAGTGTCTTCAACCTCTATCAGGCATTTATCCCCCTTGAATTCTATAAGGTATCTTCCCAGTTCATCCTTCTTCAGGTTTTCAAAAAAGAGTTTGAGGATATCCTTTCTGAACATCTTCGCTCCCTGATAATACCAGACGCCCTCTTTGTCTATTCTTATTGGCAGGGAAGGTGTTTCATTCTCCGGGTTCATAATTACTGCCACCTATCTTCTCGCGCTTTCGAGAATAATGGTTACCGGGCCGTCATTCACGAGATTGACCTTCATCATGGCCTGAAATTGCCCGGCGGCCACTTTTACGACATGTCTTCGCACATTTTTTAAAAAATATTCATAGAGTTCGTTAGCCTGTTCAGGCACGGCAGCCCCGACAAACGAAGGTCGTCTTCCCTTCCGGCAATCGGCAAGGAGCGTAAATTGAGAGACCACAAGCATCTCACCCGATATATCTAGCAGAGAAAGGTTCATTTTTCCGTCTGAGTCTTCAAATATCCGGAGATTGACTATCTTGTCTGAGAGATAATCGGCGTCTCTCTCTTCGTCGCCTTTCGCAACGCCGAGAAGCACCACAACGCCCTTTCCTGTCTTGCCAACTATTTGATTACCAACGGAAACTCCGGCAGAATCAACCCTCTGAACAACGGCTACCATGGCTGGTTTGCTCCTAATTGTCGACAAGCCTGTCTTGTTTTTCTGTCCACTGCCGTCTCCAAGTTGCAGTCACACATTGTGTGAATTTCACATTCCATTCAGTTTTTTGAGCCCGAGCATAAGTGCCTGCGTTCCCATCCTACCGTGCCCCTGTCCCTTTACAGCAATATACAGTTGTCTGACCAGAGACAACCCCGGCAGGGACAGATCACGTGCCGCCGCTTCTTCGAGGGCTATTCCCATATCCTTGATAAAGTGCTCCACAAAAAAACCGGGGTTGTAGTCACCAAGTACAATTTTGGGTCCAAGATTGTTTATAAGCCAGGAACTGGCGGCCCCCTTCCCTATTACATCTATTACCGCTTGTTCGTCGAGTCCCAGCCGCGAGGCATAAAGGAGGGATTCACAGACTCCGATCATCGTGCCCGCAACAAGAATCTGATTGCACATTTTTGTATGCTGCCCTGCACCGGACTCACCCATATAAGCGATATCTCCACCCATCAGTTGAAGAAGTGGCAACACTCTTCTGAAGGCATTCTTGTCTCCCCCTACCATAATGGCAAGAGTGGCTGCCTTTGCTCCTGAGTCACCGCCGGAAACCGGGGCATCGAGACTGACAATTCCTTGTTTTGAGGCCTTCTCGGCTATTCGCAGCGCCAGTTCCGGTCTGCTCGTCGTCATGTCCACAACCGTATGGCACATACCCCGGGCAGAGAGTATTCCCTCTTCGCCAAAATACACATCCTCCACGTCCCGCGGATGACCGACTATGGTGAACACCACCTCCGAGTTGAGCGCAACCTCAGCCGGGGTGGTACACCACCGCCCTCCCCTCTTTATAAGACCCTTCGCTTTCTCCTTTGTCCTGCTGTATATACAGAGATCGTGACCCCCGTCCCGGATGTGTCCCGCCATCGAAAAACCCATGACGCCTGTGCCTATCCATCCTATTTCCATAGCCTTATGTCTCCTTTAAATAGCAGAATATTTGCCCCGCGAATTCTTCACTGATGTATCAGATGAGAGAAAAAACATCAATCTATTTTAAGATCATCTTGATTTTGGGAAGAGCTTCATATACTTAAATTATCATGCTAAAAAAGATTCTCCTGATAAATCCCTGGATACATGATTTCGCAGCATATGACCTTTGGGTCAAGCCGATGGGTCTTCTTTACCTCGCCTCGGTCCTGAGAAAAAATGGATATGAGGTGGAACTGATTGATTGTCTGGATTCTTTTCACCCCGGCCTGGAAAGGGAACCCGGAACAAAGGCCTTAAAGAGGCTTCCGTCAGGACGGGGCAACTTTTTCAAAGAAAACATTCCGAGACCGGAGGCACTGAAGGATTTCCCGAGAAGATACGGTCGGTATGGAATAACTCCCCGCATGTTTGAACACGAGCTGCTGCGCGCAAAGAAACCGGACGCGATATTTGTAACATCCATGATGACCTACTGGTACCCCGGTGTTTTCGAGGCCATAGATGTTCTCCGGCGCATTATTCCCAAAGTTCCGGTAGTTCTGGGAGGAAACTATGCCACCCTTTGCGGAGACCACGCTGCAAGGCACTCCGGCGCAGACATTGTAGTGAAAGGAGAAGGAGAAAAGGCCCTTACGAAAATCTTAAAGGATCTTTTTAATGATGATCTGCAATCCCTTTCGGATAAAGATAATTTAGATTCATATCCCTATCCCGCTTTTGACCTTTTCACTCACATGGATTATATTCCCATAATGACCTCAAGGGGGTGTCCCTTCAACTGTTCCTACTGTGCTTCACACCTTCTGAACGATAGATTCAGGACCAGAGACCCCATAAGAGTTGTAGACGAAATAGAGCTCTGGAACAGGAAGTTCGGCATCGTGAACTTCCCTTTTTACGATGACGCCCTCCTCGTTGACCGGGAAAGGCATGTGATACCCATGCTGGAAGAAGTGTTGAGAAGAGGCCTGGATTGTGTCTTCCACTGCCCCAACGGTCTTCATCTGAGAGAAATAGATGCGCCCCTGAGCAGATTGATGTTCAGGGCAGGATTCAAAACAATACGTTTCGGCTTTGAGACCGCAAGTACGCGCCGGCAAACCGACACCGGAGGAAAAATAACCAATGAGGAAACAAAGGCCGCTGTCGCTTATCTGCTCGAGGCCGGCTACAATGGAAACGACATAGGAATCTACATTCTGTGCGGGCTCCCGGATCAGAGCACCTCCGAAGTGCGAGACAGCATAGATTTTATCAGATCGTGCGGGGCCAAACCTGTCATCGCGGAATTCTCACCCATACCAGGCACACCGATATGGGAAGAGGCGGTTAAAGCATCCCCCTATGACATAGAAAAGGAACCGCTCTACCACAACAACACCCTCCTGCCCTGCCGCGGAAAGGACTTTACCTATGAGATGTACAGGGAATTAATAAATATGGCGAGAAAACCTATATAACTCTCAGAACAACCGGTAACTCGTACACCACAAAGCCCTTGTCACCCAGCTTGCCGCGAAGCGCTTCCATCTCGATGACCAGTTCGTCCTTCATGGGGTTTTCGGCCACCATGACGACCTTGGGATTCCCCCTTTATTCGGTCACAGTTATACTCCTTAATAAGCTCCTCGCCCACTGGCGGGGCATGTTCCAAGCCAAAGCAACGAGATTATACATGCTAAATGCTTTAAATGATAAGCTCATTGCCGGTACACTTTCAAGAATAATGATTGGACTTATTTATAAATTCGTGTATGCATACAGTATATTTGTTAGATGAGTTTTCTATCTGGTGAGGAAATTAAGTAATACTTATATTAATTGTTATCTTAAAAAAAATGACTGATAATAAAGAAACTTCCATAATTATAGAGCAAATCTATCGAGTCAGAAAATTTGAAAATGAATTAGGTCTACCAGAAAGGTTTTTCGAAACTATTAAGGAGGAAGATGATTGGTCCTTTGTTATTAAACTTCACGCATTAATAGAAGCCTCAATAACAAATATTCTGACAGATAAGTTTATAGATCAAGATCTGGTAGATATTTTTTCTCAAATGGAACTAAGTAATAAAAGAACGGGTAAGATTGCATTCATAAAAAAAATGAATTTACTACAAAAGAAATATCGCAATTTTATTTCAAAATTCTCTGAATTAAGAAATTTACTTGTTCATGAAATTTCTAATGTAAAATTTAGTTTTAAAAACTACATTGATTATTTAGACGAAAGCCAAATGAAATCTCTTTCAAATGCCTTAGCTGTGGGTATTAGGGAGAAAAAGTCTAAAAATACATCCTCTTATAGACTTGAACAATTCATCAAAGATCCTAAGCTTTGCATATGGATAAGTGCACTATGTTTATTAAGTATTTTAACAGTCAATAAAGATCTATTTGCTATTGAAAGAGAGCATGCCAAAAAAAATACTGAATTAATTGATTCAATTATAGATTTATAAAATACTCAGAAAAGATAACCATCTGCTGGTAGGGACGCTCGTTCCTCGCGCCCCACGGCAGTATGTTAGAAGGTGCGATTATGCGAAAGGTTAAACCCTTTCCGGAGGGTAATTTTACCAGGTTAATAGAAGAGATCGGAGAATATCGTTATAAAATATTTGAGGAATCTGAACTGTTACCTGATGGTGTATTTCGAAACATTTTTAATTTTGAAAGTTTCAATTGTGTTTTTGCAAGCACTGCTGCTACAGCCTCTGATTATAATCTTGTGTTAAAAACACCAGATGGGGATGACAAAATTGATAATCTATTTATACCTAAGGGGAATCCTATAATCGTCGTGAGACTTTTGAGATATTGTGAACATGATGGGATACCTCACTATAATGCTGACGATCAAATAATTTTCCCTACTCGTGAAGGTTTAACATATCGACTAAGCCGAAAGAATACACCTGATCATTATATCGCATTGTCTGATATTGCTTGCCAAAAAAACATTGCAACTGCTTATCGATTACCGGAACAAAAAAGTGGTCTGGCAAAAGACTATAAAGAGAATGGTGCGGAACTGCATGTTGATTTTGATACAAAGAAAGGAAAAAGGACCTTCTAAGATCTTGGCATTCAATAAATAGGGACAACGCCCTTTTTATTGACAGATTGATTGCTATAATTGTACTATTTTTGCGTGCCACGCGTCGCACGAATCATGGAAATAATAGGGACACGTCCCTATTACCAGAAAGATAGGAAGGCCCAAAAACAAATATGGAAGTGTCCCTATTATTCTTGACAGCTAATCGCTGCGGCTGAAGAGCCCGTTATGTGTGTAAAGTAAATGTATAGACTATTTGGGTTAATACCACAAATATAGAATGATTAGTACAACAAGTTTACACAATAGAGACCTGCTGGGCAATTGGGAAACCAAAGCAAAATAGGATATGGCTATGAAAAATAAATACCTTCAAATATTCAATTATCTTCTTGAATTTTCGAAAATCAGGAGTAAAGCAGTTAGAGATATTGAAAATTCAAAGACCAATTACATTGATATACTTTGGATGTCAGATATTCCTATAGATGAAAAAATCGATTGCATCACCCATGAAGAATATTCAAGTGAATCTGGCTATTGGTTAAAAATATCAAAACCAAAAGAACCAGAAAAACCGAAATTTCCTAGCCCCCCACAAAAATTAAAAGAATGGATAAAAAGTGATTCATTATTAGACAAAAATGAATTCCCCGTTCTGTTAACTGAAATTGCTTATGAAAATGGTAAAACAAAAAACTTAGATGACAACTACCAAATAAAATTACTTTTTAATAATTATTGCGAGAACAAATGGTTTTCTGATTCAGATGAGTATTGGGTGAATTATGAGATTTATGAAAAGGAATTTGCTGCTTATGAAAAAGTAAACACCATTTACAAAAGACTATTCTCAATTTATAATAAATCGCAGCAGTTTGGTGAAGAATATGAATTGATTATGGGACTAGGGTTAATGAATTTTAGAGAAAATGAAGATACTCCTCTTATCTGTCGTCACATAATTGTATCTAAAGCTGAAGTCAATTTTGAATTTTCACAAAGAAGCTCAAGACTGATTGTAAAACAGAGCCTATCTGATGGATTACAAATAGAAACAGATGCAATAATTGATCTTTTTGACCAATTTGATTCAAATGATATTCTTGATGCAGAAAAAAAAGCAATTGAACTCATTAAAGAAAAAGAACTGGTAAATCCATTTGATAAAGATATACATGATGTACTCCAATTAATAGCCGAAAGGACTAAACCAGGTGATGGCTCATACAAAAATGATTTGGAAAGGACTAAAGATATTCCTACAAAAGAAACAATGCTTTTCTCACCAGCGTTGATTCTAAGAAAGAGAAATACAAGGAGTTACACGGCTCTCTATGAAAAAATAATTGCTGATATTGAAAACGGTAATGAAATAGAAATACCAACATTAAATGATTTGATCGAGCTTAAGGACATAGAACCAGATTTTCCAAGTGACTATCCAAACAATGCTGAATTAGGTGACATAGAAACTAACTATTTTCCCAAAAAATACAATGACGAACAAATTGCAATCATCAATAAAACAAGGTTTAAAAATAAAGTACTTGTTCAAGGGCCACCTGGTACAGGAAAGTCTCATACAATTGCAAATTTAATATGTCATCTGTTAGCTAACGGGAAAAAGGTGCTTGTGACTGCTTATACAAAACGAGCTTTAGAAGTTCTAAAAGACAAGCTTCCTGATGAATTTAAAAACCTAACCGTTAATTTACTAAGTGGGGATTCTTCTTCAATTCATGATTTGGAAGCCAGTGTAAATACAATAAATGACGAACTTTCAAACACTGATATTGAATCCCTGAGAGCTAGAATTGAGGAACTGGAATCGGAATTATCAATCCTAAAAGAAAATAGAGCCAAGGACACTAATGAATTACTGAAAATTAAAGAAAGTTCATCAAGAAGGTCTGAAATAAACTCAATATATTCGGGAACCTTAACTGAAATTGCAGAAAAACTAGAAAAAGAAAAAGATAGACATGAATGGTACAAAGATGAATTCAGTGATATCAATAACAATGGAATTATTCATCAAGTAGAAAAGTATTCCTCCTTATTGGATAGTTACTCTAATATTGACTGTTCTGTTTTTGATTATAGACTTCCAGATAAGCAACAACTTTTTGAACTCAGCGATTTTGTTAGGTTTCAACAACTTGTCATTAAAGCAAAAAATAGAAACATTTCAAAAGAAACTATAAAATATGTTAAAAGTCATGATTTTGATTTGTTGCAATACTCTTTATCTGATCTAAAAACAATTTTTGAAAGGATTGACATAAATTCACATCCATTAAAAGAGGATATTACTAATGACATTATAAAAAAACAAAAACAAAAATGGAAAGATAAAGCCGATCGCACCAAAATTATACTTGCTGATTTAGAAAAGTATGATTTGCATAGTATTGACCGTAATGTTGAAATAAAATATCCGGAGGACAAATCCTTAATAGCATTAAAAAATGATGCAAAAACACTTATTGATTATTTAGATGCTGGAAACTCGCTCTCAGGTATTGGCTTTAAACTAAAGAAAATTTTCCTTCCTAAAGAGATTAAAGAAAAATCGTATTTTCTTGAATTTGTCTCAGTCAATGGTAGTCCTTGTGATTCTAAAGATAAATTAATTCAAGTACTTAATGACATGCGGATTAAACAGAATCTGGAAGAACTTAATGATATTTGGGAAAATGTAGATAATACCTCAAAATCATTTAGTGATAAAATAACTGCTCATCAATCGCTACATAAAGATACATTAGATTTATTTGAAAATGTTGCTTCTGCAGAAGAAAAGATTTCTTCAATTCAATCTTCTTCAAATATTACTATTGAAAATTTTTGTATAGAGAATTTGGATGAAATCACTGAAAATGTTTCAGATTCTCTTATTTTGAATCATAAAGTAGAATTCGAACAAAAAAGGGACCAAATAACTAGATATTTATCAGAAGATAACTTGCATTCTATCAAATCTGAAATAGTAAATGTATTGTTGGTACTAGACATAGATTCGTATAAAATTCTACTAAATCGGCTAGAAACACTTCAAAAAGAAGCTTTGGAGTTTGAGTCTTTCAAAAACCTTGAAAATGAATTAATTAATCTTCTGCCATTATTGATTGCGGAAATCAATAACGGATCATTTACTCAGAGTAACATTAACCTATTGGAAGGGGCTATTTTATTTAGACATGCCAATTGTACAGTTAAAAGACTACTCAGCGAAGATTATGAAAACAAAATAATAGAGCAACTAAAATCATATGATTCAAGAGAAGAAAGTTTAATATCACAAATTGCTGCAAATAAGTCTTGGGTATTTGTTTTAGAGAATTTACAAAAAAATAGATCTCTTAGGCAGCACCTGGAAGCATGGGTTCAAGCAGTAAAAAAAATAGGAAAGACTGGCAGAGGAAAACGAGCATTAAAATTTAGAAAAATTGCCCAAGAAGAAATGGAGTACTGCAAAACTTCAATTCCTTGTTGGATTATGCCACTCTATAAAGTCACAGAGACTATTAAACCAGAAAAGGGCATCTATGACTATGTCATTATTGATGAGGCAAGTCAGCTTGGACCAGACGCAATATTTCTTCTGTATATTTCAAAGAATATTATTATCGTTGGTGACGACAAACAAACATCTCCGGAATATGTAGGTGTTGATGCAAACACAATGACGCCTTTTATAAATAAACATTTACAAGGAATTCCATTTAAGGATTTTTATGGAACTGAATACAGCATTTTTGACCTTGCCAAAATATTTTGTGAAGGAATAATCGTTTTAAGAGAGCACTTCCGATGTATGCCTGAAATCATTGAATTTTCAAATAAGTTATTCTATGCCCCTGATGGTAAAGGTCTTTATCCTTTAAAACAGTATTCTGAAAAAAGGTTAGAACCTTTAATGCATATATACTGTGAAAATGGCTATATAGAAGGAAGAAAGGCGTCAATTCGCAATGAACCCGAAGCTGTGACTTTAGTCAATAAGATTGATGAAATTATCAAAGATGATAGATACTTAAACAAAACTATTGGAGTTATATGCTTACAAGGCAATGCTCAGAGTTCCTTAGTAGAAAGCTTGCTTATTAAAGAAATCGGAGAGAAAGAATTTAAAGAGAGGAAAATTATCTGTGGAAACTCTGCAAGTTTTCAAGGTGATGAGCGAGATATAATATTCTTAAGCTTAGTAACAGCCCAAAATCACAACAGAAGCGCTTTAACAAGGTCGGAAGACGAAAGACGCTATAATGTCGCGGTAAGCAGAGCAATAGAACAAATTTGGCTTTTCCATTCTATTTTACTTGAGGATTTAAGTAATACTAACGATTTAAGATTTAAACTTCTTGATCATTTTATTAATTATCGCCCACCTGACCCTCTGACATGTGATTTTATAAAACGAACGTTGGGGAATCAACCGGAACCTTTTGAAAGTTGGTTTGAAGTTGATGTTTATAACGATATAGTTACTAAGGGGTATAGTGTCATACCTCAATATGAAGTTGCGAAAGGTAAATATCGTATAGACTTAGTCGCAATATTTCATGATGGAACCAAATTAGCGATTGAATGTGACGGAGATAAATGGCATGGAGCGGACCGATACCAAGATGATTTAATGCGACAGAAAGTTTTAGAACGTTGCGGATGGCAGTTTTTTAGAATCAGAGGCGGAGAATATTATTCAAATAGAGTAAAAGCTCTCGCCCCATTGTGGGAAATATTTGAAAAAAAACCAATAAAGGATACGGAACCAATTGAAGAAAAAGATGAGAATTCAGAAATTGATATTTCATTTATTGGGGATAACATTGATGAGAGATTTGACGACAATGTGGAACCAACAAAAGATTATATAAGTGATATAAAGACATCAGGTTTAGACTGCCTATTTGATCAAGCTGAGTTTTTAGTATTTACTGATCGATTTAATGTATACAAAAACCGGAATAAGGGTTTTACAAGTTTGCAGCAAGTAATAGCAAACATTGAAATTGAAGAAGGCGAAGGAGTTATTTACATCACTGGTACAACCGATTATTCGGGATATATGTTGTTTGGGTTTGAAAATGGAAAAGTATCTAAAATATACATGCAAAGCTATAGAACACTTACAAAGAGAAAGAGACTAAAAAATGCTTACAGTAACATTTCAAAACTTGTATTTATTGATAATACTGAAACGGACATTGATTTAGTAGTAATCAGTTCTATCTACAAAGTCGTTATTTTTAACACTACACAAATCAATCCAAAAGAAAGTAAAGGATCACATGGACATCAGGTTATTAAACTGGAAAATAATAGTATAATGAAAGAAATAAAAAAAACGAATCAAGTGACTTTTGAGAATGTTAGTTATTATAATAAAAATATTCCTGCATCAGGAAATTATTTATTACCTCAAGATGATTTTTAAGCCTCCTCATTTATCTACGCGGATACAACCACTTATGTTGAAAATAAAATAATAAACCACATAACCATGGTATGGAGATATTGGTTTGAACTGTTCGGCGAATTTGAAGTTAGACGATTTTTCACAAGATTTCCGAAAAACAAAATCGAATCACTTTGAAAATCGCCGTATCTCATACCTTGCCCGTTAGAAAGACATGAAATATAGGGAAAAGAAACTTCACTGTAGCGAACGGTTGATGGGAAACCTGCAGTCAGAAATTGCCGAGATTGAAGAAATTGTAAACGCTGTGCAATGGAAGAAAGAATTTTCAATCTCATTCGGCGAAGACACAGTTTTTCATCAGCTAGCTTATAACAAGGCGTTTGAAGTAGCATTTTTAAAATATAGTTGGGAAACTCAGCCCAAACTAAAGGATTCGCCTCGACTTATTGGCGACTTTAGTAAAGGTTTAGTTTTAAAAACTAGGCAAAACTAGGGACAGCGACCTTTATTTATAACCGACGGCTCCAGATGGGCCGCCAAGGCTTGCGGCTCTTCCGGCCAGTGAGCCACAACGTTAGAGCATCCTGAATGAACTATGATGAAACCTTCAGCGATAAAAATACGAACAACTGAAAATCTACCAAATGATGTTTTGAGAAGACTGCATCTTTATGATGATGTTTTTAGGGAAAAGTGGTCCATACATCAAATCCTAGAAGTTCCTGACCTCCGCATAATTGCAGAAAAACTACATGATATATGCATACAAAATCATATCTTGGGCTACCACTACACTCGAGCAAATAAGGATAATATTTGGAGGGATGGTCTTGTTCCTTTGTCAGGCGAAGAACGCAGAAGGGCATTTCTTGAATTATATGGTCATAAATTTTCAACTAGTCAAAGAGAACGTATTCATACAAGTTGGAATGATTACTTCACGCCTTATATGTCAAAAATTCGAGATGGTCGGGTTTGTTTTAATTTCACGTTTGTCTCTTTAAACAATGGTAATGCAGAAAACTTATTAAAATATTACGGCGGGGAAGTAGTTTATTTCCCTCTAATTCAAGATCATGAGATTGAGGAAATTCTTACAACACTAGGCGATCCACTCTTAGTAGAGTGTTTACTTAAACCTATTTATATAGAAACGAGCCATGACATTCCGTGGGGTAAAATTTGGCTTTCCAGCTACCATATATCCCTGAATCCTGATGCAGACCAATTTGACATAGATGCATATCAAAAAGTGGCAGTAAGACCTGATCAAATTAAATCAATTGAAAATATTGGACCAAATAGCTCTAATCAGGGCATGCAGGCCGACGCGGCAGGGCCGCACGGCTGATGCCCAACGATATGTGAAAAAGATTTTAACTATATCCGTTGAATAATCAAATGCCCGGTAGTGATGAAATATGAACAATCAATATGGATCATTATCAATAGGTCATTTACACTTTAGTGATCGCAGCCATAATGCATTCATTAAAGCTGGGATTTGTACTATTGATGATCTTGTAGCTTATGATTCTAATGAGTTGGTACGACTACGTGGTATCGGGCAGGGTGGTATTGATGAGATTAATCGTATCTTAAATAATTATAATTATCTTTCTATGAAGGCTGAACAATTTGAATGGTATGAATACCATGAGCTTTGTAAGATAAAACCCAAACGGCTATTCTATTATTGTAGAAAATTGGAAGCTATACCTGTGGAAAGTGGGGAGCTTCCAATATGCCACTTACACCTTGAGAATAGATCAAATAATTCTTTATCAAGAGTTGGCATAAATTACATTGGTGAATTAATTACAGCAGCCCATGATGGACTTGATAATAACAAAGAATTAGGTATTAAGACCATTGTTAACATTCTTGAATCATTGAAGGTATTATCTCAGTGCACTATAGAATCGGGTGCTATAAATTGGCATTTCTATTTGAATACTTTAACAAGCTATCCAGCAAACCTATGCATCACATCAGAAACCTTAGAGAATGCACCAACTTGTTTGCTTGAGAAATCAATCGGGTTTTTGCACTTCTCTAATGTAGCCTACAATTCACTGATAAGGAACAATATTGTAACAATAGGTGATTTAATTTTTCGTTCAAAACAAGGAGTTCAGAAAATTCGTGGCCTTGTACTCAAAGCAATATCTGAAAGTATCAAAAACCTGATCGCGTTATCGAATTCAATAGTACTGCCTAATGAAGTTGATTGGTTTAATTTTTGGAATGAAAACGGGATAACTCTTTTCCCTGATAAATTAGATAACGTAGATGATTTAAGAAAAGCCTTTTTAAATTTTTCTAATTTTGTAATGGAATTGATTTCCAGTACTTTCGATAAAAGAGATTGGGTTATTATCCAAAGACGTTTCGGTCTAAACAATACGGAAATATTGACACTGGAAGAGCTAGGCGAAGCGTATGGGTTAACAAGAGAAAGGGTAAGACAATTAGAGGAAAGAGCATTATTAAGACTTGAAAAAACGCTTTTCCAAGATGATTACACAGGAATTAGAATTCATATTCATCCAAATTTCCTAAATAAAATACATAAATTGAGATCAAAACTTTCGGAATCTGAGTATCGAATCTTTAAAGGGATTGATTTATTTCAACTCGTAAAGAAGAATCTTGGTTTAGACGGCAAAAGTTCTCTGCCGGAAATATCCTTATTGCTTACCCTTATGGGTATGAATTCGATAAAATTAGATCGAAATGGACTCCAAGAAGTTTGGGGATTATTTTCGGTTGAAAAAGCAAATTTAATTGAGACAATAATCATTGGAATAGATGAGTGCCTCAATGGAGAGACATCTAAAGCACTTGATGAGTTAGATTTGCTGGTAGCGATAAACAAGAAGAGACCAAAACAAAAAAAGATAAAGATCGATCAACTAAGACGCTATTTGTTTCTATGCGACACGGTTGAGGGAACAGATTCAGGCGTCTATAGAGGAAAATTTGAATTTTTAAAGTATAGACACTTAAATATAGAACGAATTTTAAGTGAAATTGGACAGCCTACACATTTTTCCGAAATTGTCAGAATTCTAAATAATAGGTTAGCTCAGAATGGACAAAAAACCTGCACTCAAAGAAATATTACAAACCAGATGGTCAGTAATAACAGTTTTATACCTGTTGGAAGGAGTGGCCAATGGGCGCTTTCCAGTTGGGATAATATTGAAACGAGAAACATCAGCGATTTAATATTACACTGTTTCCACAGTGCAGGACACCCTTTATCCATTGATGAAATTTATAACAATATAAGAAGCAAGAGACCTGTTAGCAAAGTATCAATATCTATGATGATAGCTAATAATGGAGAATACAAAAAGGTTAGTAGAACTCACTGGGGTTTAAAAACATGGCGCGGAATCAAAAGAGAGGCAACTTGGAGTCCGGAACAGGTTGCAACTTTTATAGAAAGTATATTTACAGAAAAGAAAACCGATCATGTTGATTATAAAGAAATCAAGGAAGCATTGATACAGGCAACTGGATTTAAAGAAAGGGTTGTTAGGGGCTTGTTAGTTAATAATCCAGCAATTCAGGTTAATATATTAGATTACAAAACACGGATAGCATCATTTCAAAAGAACTATAAACATACTCTGCATACAACTAATTATAGGCGCAACAAGCCTACACAATTTAACCTTATTAATTCGCACATTTTCGAGCATTTACTTGATAGAGAAAATAAAGAGTCTTTTCTAATAGACATAGTAAAGTACATAGAATCATCATTCAAATTCAAACGGCCTTCGATTTATGCTGCAATAAATCAATCTAACAAGTTAAAAAAATTTAAAGATAGTAGAGGTCGAAAAATCCTCAAACTCATATCACAAGATGGAATCTTACCATTCATTCAAGTAAACGATATTATAGATGAAATAATTAAAAATGAAGCCAAGAAAGCAATATCAATGCTAAATATCGATACAGTTGATGTAGGTCTTTTTCAATTAGGCCGCTTATTTGAGAACGTTTTGCGGCGATATGTGAATGCACTTATGAAAGATAGTTCAAATAATATAAATCAGAACAATCTTAACAGTATGATAGCATATATAAAAAAGGCCGGTATTATTACTGATGAAACAGTTCTGTCCGTACTTAGAACTGAGAGGAACCTTCGTGCCCATGGTATAGCACCCGATGAAAAGGAAAGAAGGTTACTTTTAAATTCTGCTAAGTGGATTGTTGATAGGTATTTAGATTACATAATATTTTTCGAAAATAAGACCAAATAAAATTGTTATAGATCAACACATATCAAAGGCGTTCACGGGACGGCGAGGACCATGCCGCCCGTGACGCCCAACGATATGGATTGAAATGATAAATGGCAAATTATGATTGTAAACTCATTATATTTTTAGCGATACATTAGTACAAATCTAATAAATGATAGAAAAAAACAAAATTCGTCTTAGATTTTATTTAGCAGCGTTCGCTGTTCTGTTATTATTCGGTATCATAGGATTCATGTTCATAGAAAATATGTCGTTAACGGATGCGATCTATTTTTCCATTGTAACGATGGCTACTGTGGGTTACGGCGATATCCATCCTCAAACCGACATCGGAAAAATTTTGACTCTGATAATTATTATCGGCGGAGTTGGTACTTTTCTCGGCGTGATAGCCAGTATTACAGATTTATTTGTCAATCGCCGTGAAGAGTCACTCAGGCGACAGAAACTTGATATGGTAACAGGGCTGTTTTTCAGTGAAATGGGTAATGAACTCCTGAAACGCTTTACACGGCTTGACCCTGAAGCTAAAACTTTGCAAAGTGTTCTCAAACTTTCGGAAGAATGGAAAGATGAGGATTTTGATAAAGCATACACAGCTTTGAAACAGCACCACCTTGTAATAGATTCTCGTCTCGCTGATATCCCTACCCTGCTGGAATACCTGCAAAGTAGGTCCGATTTGCTTTTGAGGCTAATTGAAAATCCGATCATCCAGGAGCATGAGAATTTTTCTGAACTACTCCGCGCCGTATTTCATCTTCGTGATGAACTGTTGAATCGTTCTGACTTATGTGAATTACCTGATTCTGACCGTAAACATCTTGAAGGTGACATTCTTCGAGTTTATAACTTATTGATATTTGAATGGTTGCGTTACATGCGTTATTTGGAAAAGAGTTACGGATATCTTTTC
>Ga0307992_1001113_pt1 | contig 16194 bp, 18 predicted proteins | sample EllFjometagen133_FD_203162 | JGI IMG/M metagenome (GOLD analysis project Ga0307992, IMG submission 203162) | Marine microbial communities from Ellis Fjord, Antarctic Ocean - #133 | ecosystem: Environmental > Aquatic > Marine > Unclassified | place: Southern Ocean | collected 2014-10-08
CATTAGGGCTTGGCCCAAATTATTATTGTAGTGATGAAGATCAATTTATTATATATAAAGGAATTGAAGTTGAAAATTTAGATTATTCTGATATATATTTGGGTGGTTATAGAAATGATTATGTGTATCATAGACGATGTGATAAAAAAATAATTAATAATAATAATGATATATTAATTTTATCTAGAGTTGGAGAACATTTGATTGATTTTCAAACACAAATAAATTATATTTGGAAATCAGGTATTGCTAAACATGTATTATTATTACTTCCAAATATGGAAATTATTACTAATGATTTAATAAAAATGTCATATAATATTCATACAATAGATTTTAAATTAGAAAGAACACAAATTGAAATTCTTAGTACAACAGATGATGCAATAGAAGATTTACATTCTATATATACTAGCCCAAGAACATTCGAACATGCATTATCTCCATATAATAAAAATTGTTCATCTATTAAAATTGAATATAAAAAATATGAATGTGTAGTAAATGGATATCCCCATTTTCTTGTTCATTTAGAATTTAAAAATGTAAATGAATTAAGAGGTGAATTTAAAAAAGAAATTGGTATTCCAATTGGAAAAAGATATATAACATCATTTGATAAACACGGAGTGTATTATCAAAAAAATGATATTATGATTAAAATTGCAAATATTGAAGATAATATAGAAAAAATTATATCTGAAAATATTCCAGATGCAGATTTAATAGTATTTAATAAAGTTTTATCATGTCAAACAGATTTAAAATATTTATTGTATTCTATTTGTGCATATATTCATCCTGGTACAAAAATTTTAATTTTAGAAGATGATATGGTCGAAATTGCTGAAGATATAATAAATGTAGAATCTGTTGAAGAATTTTGGAATTTGAATAGTATATTATTTGGGCCAAATTATCAATATAGACATGAAAATAATATATCATCAATTAATACAAAATATAATAAAAAAGTTTTTATTGATAATACATTATTAGATGTTTATATGACACAAGAAAATTTATATAAAAAAATAAATATTGAATATTGTCATGAAAATGATTATTTTTATGACAATAAAAATACATATACATTTGGTAAATTATATGAAAGAATATAATGGAGATTTTAAGAATGCCAGTTTACGATTATAAATGTCAAGTTTGTGGGTATAAAATTGAAGATTATAAACAAAAAATAAATGATGAAAAATTAAAAATTTGTCCAAAATGTAATAAAAAATCATTGATAAGATTGATTGGTAATAGTTCCTTTCATTTAAAAGGATCTGGGTGGTGTGATAGTATTTTACAAAATGCTGGAAGATAAATATAATTGGAGAATATTTTATGAGGAAAGTAGATTCGTATGAATTTAGAATTTGTGATGGATGTGGTAATGAAATTAATGATAATAATAAAAAAATAGTTACTAGAGAAGAAGATAATACAATTTTTGAATTCACTCAAATTGATAGAAAAGAAGTTTTTATTCGAAAGATTATTAATAATATTCATAATGAAATTTATCAAGTTGATTTTTGTTGTGAGGAATGTATGAATAATTTTTTTATAGGATTTAAAGAATAAAAATAATTTTAATATCTATTGTTTATTATATATATTTAATATTAATAAGATAGTGTTTACAAAATAAAAAAATTGTAATATAGTAGTGATATTTTATTTTAACTTTTAAAAAATGTAGGAGATTAGAAAATGTCTAGTTCATGTGAAGTATTTGAGAAAATGGTTGAAGTGTTCAATGAGATGACTGAAGTTAGTGATAAATGGATTAAGAAAGGTAATAAATCTTCTGCTGCAAAAATGCGAAAAGCTACTCTTGCATTAGATCATTTGGGTAAAGATTTTCGTAAATTATCTGTTGCAGAATGCAAAGGTGATATTGTGGTAGAATGTAAAGAAGATGATAAAATAAAATCAGAATATTTACATGAGCATTGATAAATATCACAGTAGAATAATTTTAAGATTTGAAATAAACTTTTTTATTTGAAGTTTTCCTTGGATTAATATTTAAGGTTTTATATGATAAATTTTATAATATAAAAATAATTTATAAGGGATATAGATTTGGATATCATAATTTCTTATTGTAGAAATGAAACAAAAGAAGAAAAAATTGATCGAATTGCAAAAGAAATTATTCAAAATGAGAAAATTAAAAATAGAAAATTATGTGAGCTAGCCATACTTAAAGTTAAATATGAAAATAATTAAATTTTAGATGAGAATATAGGATATTAAAAATGAATGCAAATGATGTACAAGAAAACAAAATATCTGTTACAATTGAGAACATGGATGATAATTCTGAGATTGTCGTTGGTGATATAATTGTTGATGAGGTGATATATCATGAAGCGGAATCGATAAAAAATAAAGATAAAATGGAAAAAAAGAATTATAAAGTCAAAACAATGGGACGTGAATCAACTTCTACCTCTACTAGACTTTTAGACAAACAATATTCTCCATTGATTGTTCGTAAATATATGATAGAAAACTGGCCTCTTTTCTTGGGTATAATTACGGATTGTTCATTATCAGGTTTAGATGATATTGTGTATAGTATTGTTGATATAGCTAGAAATGAAGGTATGTTCCAAGATGATATTCAATCATTGAGAAATTTCACTGGATTTTTATCTGATAGTATACAGAAACATTATGATTCTATTAAACGAGGTTCGGTCGAATCAGTTGGTGTTTATTGGAGCTGTGATAAGATGGTAATTTCATCATTAATTGGAGATAAAATGTGTCATGGTATGTGTAGGGAAGAGTTTTATTTTATTATAAATACTATGCCCCATATGTAAAAGAAAAAGAAGTTTGTTTAAAAATTTTTAAACAAACTTCTTTTTAGGAGATTCATGAAAACTAGAGAATTATTAAAAAATAAAACTATATATTGTGGTTATGGGTGTGGACAATTAGCAAAATACCAGTTTAAAAATGGTAATTATAGCTGTACTAATAATCCAAGTAAATGCCCAGCCATAAATCCACCTAAACAAAAAATAATCGATATCCCCAAATGTAGATATTGTGGAAAAATATTAGTGAATCATATTAGAAAAATAGGAAATAAATTAAGATGCCCTGCATGTAAAGCATTAGGTAAAGGTAATCCATCGAAAGCATCAGAGGAAGAAAAAAAGAAAAGAGCTTTTAAAGTTAAACAAACAATAATTAAAAGATATGGTGTAGAGAATGTATCACAATTAGATTCAGTTAAAGAAAAAAAGAAACAAACTTTGCAAAAAAATTATGGTGTAGATTCTCCATTACAATCAAAAGAAATATACCAAAGAGCAATTGCGACTAATCGAAAAATGTATGGTACAGATTATTATACCCAAAACATCGAAGTCAAAAGAAAAATGAGAAAATATCATGAATATGAAAGTACTGTTGCACCATTATATAAACAATCCTTTTGTGTATTCTGTGGTCAAGCTACCTTCATACATAAACATGATAAAGATATTTTTGCTGTATGTGATGATTGTTATGATGATGGTTTATTTACTATATTAGAAGAAACTGAATTATATAATAGAAATAAAAAACAAAAAGAAACAAATTTAAAAAAATATGGTACTGAACATTTCTTTCAATCTAGTACTTATATTGAAAAAGCAAAAAAAACAAATTTAGAAAAATATGGTGTAGAGAATCCATTTGCGTCGGAAGATATAAAAGATAAAATAAGAATAACAAATTTAAAAAAGTTTGGTGTAGAGAATCCCAGTCAAGCACAAGTAATAAAAGATAAAAAAATTCAGACATCGTTAAAAAATTATGGTACTGATCATCCATTACAGAATAAGGATAAATTTGCAAAGTGGCAATCTGATTTTGCTGATAAATATGACGGTGCTACTTCACCATACAAAGTAGCAGAATTTAAAGAAAAAATGTCTATTAATATCAAAAAAAATTATTTTAGTAAAATCATATCTAAGATTGAAGAAAAAAAATTAAAATTGGTTTCAGATTATTCATTAGAAGGTGGATATTATAAAAAAATAATATTTAGATGTATGAAGTGTGGTTTGGAATTTGAGGATAATATATATTCTATTTTGATGGCAAAACATGGATGTCCAAAATGTGACCCATTGATTCATTTGTATGTTAGTAAACCTGAATTGAATATCGTGGAATTTTTAAATTCCTTGGATATACATCATATCATTAGAAATTCTAGACGAATTATACCACCAAAAGAATTAGATTTGTATTTACCAGATTATAATTTAGCTATAGAATATCATGGATTATATTGGCATTCTACAAATTTCAATGAAGATATTGATCATAAATATCATAGAAATAAATATGAATTGTGTAAAGAAAAAGGAATTCGATTAATTCAGATTTTTGAAGATGAATGGATTTTAAATGAAGAATTGGTTAAATCAAAGTTAACTCATATACTCAACAAATCTAAATTAGAAAAAATATATGCTAGAAAATGTCAGATAAAAGAAATTGATGCTACTACTAAGAATAATTTTTTAAGAATCAATCACATTCAAGGCGAAGATAAATCTGTTATAAAATTAGGAGCATTTTTTAAAAATCAATTAGTTTCTGTTATGACTTTTTCTCATGGCAATATTTCTAAAGGATCAAAAAATATAAAAGATGTATGGGAATTAAATCGTTTTGCATCACATTCTAATTATATTATAATTGGTATTGCTAGTAAATTATTAAAATATTTTGAAAGAAATTATATTTGGAAGGAAATTTTTACTTATGCAGATTTGAGATGGTCAGTTGGTAATGTATATGACAAATTAGATTTCAAATATTTATATGATACAAAACCAAATTATTTTTATACAAAAGGCATGGAAAGAATACATAGATATAATTTAAGAAAACGATCATATGAACCAAAAGATGCACCAGAGTGGATATTGAGATTAGAAGAAGGATATCATAGAATATGGGATTCAGGTCATTCGAAATTTAATAAAGAGAATATATCATAATCAAATATAGGAGAATAAATGATGACTCCAGATGAAATAATAGAACAACTTTGGAATTTAGAATGGCATCAATTATTGAAGGTTGCTACTTATGATGATTTTATTTTGATGTATAAAATCTGGCCTCTTTGTATTTTTTTAATATGTATAATAGGTTTATTTTATATATTTAAAAAATAAAATAAAAATATATTTGGAGAATTTATATGAGAACAAAATATATAATAGTTTTTGATTTAGATGGTACATTATCAATTGTCGGTGATCGTTTAAAATATTTAAAACAAAATGACTGGGATTCTTTTTATGAAGCATGTGGTGAAGATGAAATAAATAAAGAAATTGCTGATATTTTTAAAATATTGCAAAAAACAGATCATAAAATAAAAATTGTAACAGGAAGACGAGAAAGTGTGAGAAAGAAAACTCTTGATTGGTTAATTTTTAATCATCTTTTAATTAATACAAATGATTTACATATGAGAAAAGATAATGATAAACGAAATGATACAATAATTAAACCTAAACTCATTGAATCATTTAAAGATGATATTCTTATGATATTCGAAGATAGGACATCAATGGTAAACAAATGGAGAGAATTAGGAATCACTTGTTTACAAGTTGCCGATGGTAATTTTTAAATTTTATATGTAGAGAAATGAAGTTATAATTGGAATGAGTGATAAAGTTATTTTAATTAATCATATTTGCATGGGAAAGAAAGAATGACACACCCCACTAGATAGGGGATATATTACCCAATAGTTATCGTTACTGGTTCTTTGAGATTATCAAATCAGTTTAAAAGTCAGTACTGGGAGTTGACAAGTAGTAATGGGTGTCGTACCATTATCAGATCAGCTTTAAACCTAAATCTAGATGCAAATAAATTAAGGATTTTAAAATGAAAAATAAAATAAATTATGAAAAATCTATGAATAAATGTTTAATTCATTCTATGGTTAATGAAGTTTATGCTAGATACAAAGATGATGGACCTAATGGTATTTGTGGTCAATCTTGTTCTACTACATGTCATTGGGATAAATTATTTATTTTTCCCAATGAAGGTATATTTAGAGAATGGGTAAGATCTTTAGAATTTTTAAACAGTAGATGTAATCCTCGAATTGATGGTCATTGGATAAATACTGATTATAGTAATGATATTTGTGATATGCGATGAAATATTTAAATAATTTTATATACGAAATATAAAATGAAGATTTAAAATATCTCATATAAAATAATTGATCATAAATACATTTAATTATTTCAATCAAATTTATTTTATTGTTTATGAATAGGGTTAATTTTAACTATAGGAAAACAATGAAATCTAATATGATAAAAGGATTATATGATTCACAAGATTACGGATGGGTCAATTCTGATTTTGGTAAAAATTGTAAATATTATTGGTATGTTTTATCATTGTAAACATTGGGAGAAATCTTATATTGATTCTGTTTCTACTGATATAAATAAATTGATAGATAAAGATAAAATGCAAAATTTTTTAAATGATTTAAATATTACTATAGATAATTTGTTTTGGGAAAAATGGGAAATTTTAAAAAATAAAAAAATTAATAGAAAATTGAAAAGAAAAAATGCATTAGATATAGATAAATTATTTATTGAAAAATTAGAAATTAGTACTCGGAAAATAATGGGAGTAGAAAATTATGAAGCATGCGAATATTGAAAATATTTTTATCATAAATGAAAAATACTCCTTATACAGGATTTTTGTATGAAAAAAAAGTTTTATGATTCAGATTTTGTATTGGATATTTTTTGTTAAATAATGGGATATCAAAATTAAAAAATACAATATAGTATTGCCAAAAAAAGAATTTTTATTATAGAAATTCTTTTTTTTTGCAATGTTAATCGATATCGACATCGACATTATCAATCAAACGTTTTATAAACATTGCCAAGCACTGGAGATCTCCAGTGCTCATGTTATATCTGTTTTTTACTTCGATGAAAGTTTTATTACAAAGTTTTTCCAATTTTAATTTTTCTAACTCAACATTTTCTAACTCAACATTCAAGTTTGCCATAATTTCTTCTCCCAGAGATTATATTCAAACTATCATTTAACCAGTGTAACTCCCAACCATCTCACTGAATTGTGAGACTGGGCCTTTGTTATATGATAGTTAACAATTAAATTATTTCTCACTAATTAATATATATATCATCGTGACTTTTATAAAATAAACTTTTTTAACTTCTTAGATATTATTAAAAATTTATTTTATTTAAGAAAAAGAGTAAAAAGAGGATTGTTTCAAAGTGGAAAACATCAGTTATTAAATGCTGATGTCAACGGAGCTTCGAATATTTTAAGAAACGTAATTGGTGATTCTTTTATAAAAGAGATAATCAATAGAGGTGTTGTAGTTACACCAATTAAAATTGATGTTTAATTTTAATAAAGTTTTAATGAAATTTATAATATTTTATTAAAAACCTAACATGATTGATCATAAAGGAAAATTAAATATGACAGAAAATTCTATTCCACAAAACCCTTCAGTAATAATACCAAAATTTAATAATACAGCAATTGATATTTTGAATAAACGATATTTGATTAAAGATGAAGAAGGAAATATAATAGAAACTCCCGCTGAAATGTTATGGCGAGTTGCTTATAATATTGCTTCTGCTGATGGTAATTATACGGAGAAGAATAAGAATACAAAGATATTAAAAAGAGCAATAGAATTTTATGAGATGATGGCGAATCTAGAATTTTTGCCAAATTCTCCTACATTGATGAATGCTGGAAATACATTACAACAACTTAGTGCATGTGTATCAGGGGATACAATTGTTCATACAGTCGAGGGGGAATTTACAATAAAAGAATTGTGTGATAGATATCCTGACCCAAAAGAAACTTTTGATGTATATAGTTGTGATAATGAAAAATTAGTTATCGGTAAAGCATTTTATCCCCGATTGACGAATAAAGATGTTAAATTATATGAAATTACATTATCTACTTATCATAATGATGTTAAATGCGTATCCCCCCGGTCAGAGAACTTAGGAAGATTTAATACAAATGTTGTGAAAGATCAAATATGTAAAATAAAAGTGACATCTGATCATAAATTGATGTTACGGGATGGGAGTTATAAATCAATTGATGGAGGATTAAAACCCGATGATTCTATTATGCCATTTAATCATTCTTATATTATCAATAGTAGATTAGTAGTATATGAAAACATCAATCAGAATTTTATACTGGCAACTAATTTTACATACAAACAATATAAGGATATTGATATTGCTGAACAAAAAGGGTATATGTTACACCATATAAACCTAAACAGAGATGATAATAGAATAGAAAATTTAAAGTATGTATCACATAAAGAACATTGTTCGATACACGCCACCATTGATAATCCAATGTGGAAAGATAGTGCAAAGAAAAAAATATCTGAATATATGCAAGGCAATAAAAGAGCTTGTGGTGCGGTACGGGATGAAAAATTTAGACAAGCATTGAGCGATCATAATGGAATGAAAAATCCAGTATCTGTTGATAAAATGGTTTTGCGACGTTCTTATAAAGTATTGGAATTTTTAGAAAAAAATAATATTGAGATAACACAAGATAATTATATTTTATATAGAAAAAAATCTTATCAAGCTACATATATCGATAATCTAATCAAGTCCGGGAGAGTAGATTCATTTGATCATTTGTGTGAATTGTATCGTGAAAATTATGCTCCTAATAATCATAAAATTATATCAATTGTTGAAGTAGATAATGAAGATGTTTATGATTTAAGTGTTCATAAATATCATAATTTTGCAGCGAATGGGATATTTATACATAATTGTTTTTGTCTTCCTATAAGTGATTCTATGGACAGTATTTTCGAAACATTAAAAAATACAGCTATGATTCACAAGAGCGGTGGTGGGACAGGCTTTAATTTCTCCAAATTGAGACCCGCTAATGATTTAGTCAATTCAACGAAAGGTGTATCTAGTGGGCCACTATCTTTTATATCAGTATTTGATGGTGCAACAGAAGTAATTTCTCAAGGAGGTTCGAGGCGCGGGGCAAATATGGGTATACTCCGCATTGATCACCCAGATATTATGGATTTCATAAAAGTAAAATCTGATTTAACAAAATTGACAAATTTTAATTTATCGATAGCTATCACTGATGTATTTATGGAAGCAGTTAAAAATAACACTGATTATGATATTATCAACCCAAGAAATAAAGAAGTAGTTTCACAATTTAATGCTAGGAAAGTATTCAAACAAATTATCAAACAAGCATGGACATCAGGAGAACCTGGATTGATTTTTATTGATGAAGCAAATCGATATAATCCTACACCACAAATTGGTGAATATGAAACAACTAATCCTTGCGGCGAACAATTATTATTGGTAGATCATAAAACAGGTGGTGGTGAATCATGTAATCTTGGTTCAATAAATGTAGCTACGTGTATAAATAAATATAATAATATTGATTATGAAAAATTAATGCGTTTAGTGGAAACATCAGTTCATTTTTTAGATAATGTGATTGATGTTAATTTATTCCCACTACCCGCAATTGAAAAATTAACTAAAGATACAAGAAAAATTGGTCTTGGTATTATGGGTTTTTCTGATATGTTATTAAAATTAGGAATTCCATATTCATCAAATAAAGCTGTAGAAATAGCGAATGAATTAATGTCTTTTATTAATAAAAAAGCATATGAATATTCAATTGAATTAGGGAAAACTAGAGGTGTTTACCCCGTATATAAGACTCCTATACACATCGAATTCAATGAGCCATGCAGGAATGCTGCAAGAACTACAATTGCTCCTACTGGCACTATATCAATTCTAGCTAATTGTTCTTCTGGTATCGAACCTATTTTTTCTTTAGCTTTTGTTAGAAGAATTATGGATAATAATGAATTTTTTGAAGTGAATCCCGTTTTTGAAAAAGTAGCAAAAGAAAATAGATTTTACTCTGATAAAGTTATTAAACAATTGGCTGATGAAGGTACTGTTCATAACATTAAAGAAATTCCAGAAAATTTTAAAAAGTATTTTGAATCAGCACATGATATTCTTCCTCATGAACATATTGCAATGCAAGCAACATTCCAAAAACATGTTGACAGTTCAATCAGTAAAACAATTAATTTTTCAAAAACAGCTACGGAAGAAGATGTTGAAAAAGCATATTTACTTGCATACAAATCAAAATGTAAAGGTATTACTATATATAGAGATGGATGTAGACAGAATCAAGTATTGAATATTGGTAGTGAAGAAAAACAAGAAATTGTTAAAGAAAAAAGAATTAAAAAAAATCGACCAAAGTTATTAAAAGGTTCTACGTATGAGTATATGACAGGTTGTGGTAAAATATTCATCACGATAAATGAAGATTCTGATGGGAATGCTTTTGAGATGTTTAGCACTATTGGTAAAGCTGGTGGTTGTGCATCATCAAATTGTGAAGCAATCGGGAGATTGACTTCTTTAGCGTTGAGGAGTGGTCAAACATTAGAACCTATTATAAAACAACTTTCGGGGATACGGTGTCATATGCCTCTAGGTTTTGGTGATAATGTAGTATTATCTTGTAGTGATGCAATCGCTCAAGCAATGAAATTTCATTTTGAGAATCAAGAAGGTAATCATAAAATAGAAATAGTTGATAATGCTGGTGCTGGTGGTGGTGCGTGTCCTGATTGTGGTGGCTCTGTTTCATATGAGAGTGGGTGTCAAACATGTCATTTATGTGGATGGAGTGCTTGTAGTTAAAAATAGCTTTGGGAATTTCTGATAAGTCAAAATTTTATCAGAAATTCACAAAAAAATAATTCGATTTGTCTGAATTATTTTTACCTTTTATATCCCGCTCTGGTTTGCGGTTTAGAATAACTTAGACGATGCTGCCTCGATAGAAAGCTCATAATATAACCAGTATTCATCATCATCGATCGCCTCCCAATACTTACATTTTTCGTTATTTCGAATAATACCAACGTAACATTTTTCATTTTCTGGATTCTCATGTATATAATTTTCACATGTCATACAACTATACATATTATCCTCCTGAGATAATATCACATTTATTTATTCTTCATATGTGGATTGGAGTCTCACTTTTTGATTCTGTCAATTGATAAATCAGAAGGATAACTGATTGATAAAAAGATTAATTCTTTTTTACTACTGATTAATATATATAGTAGAGTTTAGATTTTAAAGTAATTCTAAATTAATTTTATGATATAGTGTTTTCAGGGTTATTAAATGGTTTAATAGGAATATATTATTACAGGGGAATATCACGATAAATTTTTTTAAAGGAAGTAAAATTGATTTATCAGTAATTTTAATTACAGAAGTATGGGGAGTAAAAAATGTCGAAAGATAATTGTGGGTTATATTTATATGGTATTGAATTAGTGGGTCATATGTGCCCATATTGTATTATAACGGAAAGTGATAAAGAAGCTGCTATTGAAATTTTAATTAGTGATAATAAAGATAAGAATCTTATTGTCAAAAATATCACTATATTAAAAATAAATTCGATAAAAGCTATTGGAGAATCAGTTGACGATATGAATAAAAAATCGAAAATAATGTTAAATATGATGCTATCTAAATAATTGAAAAATATAGTAGGGTTTATGATGAGTTAAAATTTTATCAGAAATTCCCAAAAAAATAATTCGATTTATCTGAATTTTTTTTACTTCTTACCATACTTAGTGTCGCGACACTAAGTATGGTAAGTCATTTTGGCGTATTCAATATTTTTATTAGCATTATAGTATAATTTTATGATGCTAATAAAAACACAATTGATTAAACCAAGGTGTTTCATATCCTAATGAAAAGTCAATTTTCGCTTCAATCTTCTTTTAAAATCTATTTTAAATAAGAATCAGTGTAACTCCCAACCATTTTATCTAATTATGAAATTGGGCCTAACAACAACAATTAGCTCTGGATGATTTGGCTAAAAAATCAGCCAAATCATCCAGAGCTATCACATCAGTTTTCCGGGGTGTATAATTTCGCCTGCCTCCGGTGTTTTTCTCCCATAACTCCGCACCGGCCGGAGTTATGATCAACCAGCGGAGCTGGCAATGCTTACCCAACGGGAGATCTATCTTGATAGGTGGGGTTGGGGTGATGATCTCCGCAATTACCACCCGTTTATAAACGATCTCGAATCCTTTAGGGAGGGATGTAGCTCCCTCCGGGAGACGACCCCCCATGAGTTGGGCAACAATGAGCTCGTCACCAAGCTCCAGGGTTATATTAACCCTGTTTTGGGGGTAATCAACCCCCAACTCCGCTGATACCACAGCCGCGGTATCAGCGTGACCTATCGCTGATACCAAATTATTTTTTACCAATATCATGTATTGGTGACTTACTTTTTTTATCTCAGCGGAATAATTTCCGTTGACCATCTGCAAACTAAAAGCATTAGTTATAAACATATCATAATCTCCTCAAAATAAAATTTTAAATAAGAATCAGTGTAACTCCCAACCATTTCATCTAATTATGAAATTGGGCCTTTATTCTTATTTAAAAATAATAATGTTTCTATACATCAATTAATATATATAGTAATGTATAACATTTTAAAAAAATTTTAAGATCAGATAAATTAGCAGTAGATAGTGATGAAGTAGAAAGATTATGAGAACAATTAGAAGCAATGATGACATATAGCGCATATTTCTAAACAGAATTAATAATTTTGGTGGAGATGTAAAACTGTAAAATGGGAACATATAAATACCATAAACAGGAATTTAACCATAGAGGAATAAAAGATGAAAAAGAAGACTCAAGTTATAATTGCTCCACATGCAGATGATGAACTCATTGGAACACACTCAATAATCAGTAATCCAAATAATAAATGTATTATTGTTTATTCTGATTTTGATATTACATCAGAAAGACAAAATGAAATTATTAATGTAAAAAAGAAATTTAATAATATTGTTGCTTACATAAAATGTAGAGAAGTACCATCACAATTATTAGATCCAAAAGAATATGAATTACATTTTCCAGATCCACATTTTGAAACTCATCCGCATCATAGATTGATTGGTAATAAAGGATATGAATTATTTCAAAATGGAATGTATGTTAATTTTTATTCAATTAATATGTTAGCACCATATATTTATAATGTATCAAATCCACTAGAAAAAAAGAAAATATTAGATGAATTATATCCATCACAAAAAGATTTGTGGGCAATGGATGCAAAGTATTATTTGTTTGAAGGACACTGTAAGTACATCAATGAAAATTCTTTTTTGAATAAAGAAGTAATCACAAATGACGGTAGCAAAGCAATATTTGAAAGTGTACATGGCAAAGTTAATGAAGTTGAATCAGAAGTAATTATCCCCGAAGTTATGAAATAGTTTATTTTTTAATCAATCAGTTCGGGTAGAATGTAAAAAAGAGCTTGGTCAGCAAATCCCACCATTCAGGGAAACAACTAAATCCTTCGAATATTTTAACTATGGAATTTTTCTCCTTAATTCTAAATTAAAACATTCGTAATTCACGAATTAGGCTGATTCATATGTGAAGACAAAGGAAAGACTTTAAGTCTTTTAAACCTGGGAATGGGGACTGATTTAAAAAGGAAAATTAAAATGAAAGGAAATTTATCATTTACATTGCCAGAAGAACAAGAAGCTTTTGATATTGCATCGCATGCTTTTGATGTTGGGAGTGCATTATGGCATTTTAAACAATATCTGAGAACTGAATTAAAGCACCCAAAGAATTCTATTTCTAAACAAACAATAGAAAAATTAGAAGAAGTACAACAATTTTTCTTAGAAGAATTTAATAGGTTTGCATACGATGACTAAATCTAGATTAATTTTTATTCCACAATTACCTGTATCAATGAGATATACTGAATGGTGGATAAAAGAATTTCCAAAAAAATTATTTAAATATTTTTCTGAAATAATTATTATTGGAGAAAAGTATTTATTAGAAAAAAAAGAATCTTCATCATTACTTGATAATGATGAAGTATTCTTTAATTTAAATGATTCTCTTTTTTTTGAAAATAAACAGATAGAAGAATATATTGATTTAGAATTGAAAGATGATGATATTTTATTATTAGCAGATATTAGTTTCCCAGGATTATTTTCAAGTATTTTATATCATAAAAGACCTAAAAAATGTTTTACTATTTGTCATGGTACATCTAAAAATAATTTCGATATTTTTCAAAAAGATAGGTCTTCTAAATGGCAAGTAGAATCTGGGTATGCTGAATTATTTGATGGAATATTTGTTGGTAGTGAATATCATAAACATAAATTAAAATGGCAGAATGTTAAAGTAATTGGTATGCCAAATCCACCAATGAATTATGATTATCCTATAAAAGACAAAACAATTGATATATTATCAGTATCAAGAAAGACATATCAAAAAGTTGATGATAAATTGGAATCAATTGTAGAAGAAGAATTTGGTGAAATACGTAGAGATGTTTATTCAACTTGGAATGAATATTTCAATGCTTTATCTTTTTCCAAAGTATTATTGGTTACTGCGAGAGAAGAAACATATGGATATCAGATAATTGATTGCTTCAAATATGGTAATGGGTGTGTGCCATTAGCACCAAAATGTTTAAGTTATGTTGAATTGTTGGAAAATAAATATTTGTATAGTAGAAATAAACCTGAAGAATTAATTGCTAAAATTAGGAATGTTTTATCGGGAGATTCAAAACCATTTTCGGTGTATGATTTAATGTTTAATTACTATGATTACTATGATGATTACTATGAAAAATTGATGATAGAAATTTTAAATTGAAAATTTATGCGAGGCTATTTTTATGATAAATAAATATTTGAAGGACCTACATGACTGTAAAATATATATATATATATGTATGTGTACTATGCATAATTCTAAAATAGAAATATTATAATCAGAATTTTTCATAGAAGATTTGATATAAAAATAATTAAAAAAATAATTTGTTAATTGTTATTCCCCTTCAGAGTTACATCGATATTCTGATGTAACTCTGAAGGGGGTGGAGTAGCAAGAACATCATTTTAACTGTTGTTCTCTATAGAGTATTATGCTCCTTTTATTATTTCACATGTCTTCAATTTTTTAAATAACTTGGTATTTATTTGCATAATAGTTTTTCTTTATTTTACCATTTTGATTTTAAAATTATATGGAAGAATTTGATATTTTATCCAAGATCCATTTGAATTTTCATATCTTATTTTATTTCCTTTTTTATCATATTCATATTTTTCCCAATATTCATTTGAATTTTCAAATTTTATCATGTTTCCATTTTCATCATATTCATATTTTTTCCAATATTCATTTGAATTTTCAAATTTTATCATGTTTCCATTTTCATCATATTCATATTTTGTCGAATTTCCATATGAAGATTCAGATTTTACTTTGTTTCCTTTTTCATCATATTCATATTTTTTCCAAAATTCATTTGAATTTTCATATTTTATTTTGTTTCCATTTTCATCATATTCATATTTTTCCCAATATTCATTTGAATTTTCAAATTTTATCATGTTTCCATTTTCATCATATTCATATTTTGTCCATGATCCATTTTTATGTTTAAATACTACATCAATATTAGATATTATTTTTTGATCTAATAACCATTTAATATCATCAACACAATTATCGTCAGAACAATCAATTTCAATAGTTTTAATTCCATTTGGAATTACTAATCCATCAGGATAAGTTAATTCGAAACGATTAATTGAACTTTCACATGCCTTCAATTTTTTAAGTAACTTGGTATTTATTTTCATAATAGTTTTCCTTTATTTTACCATTTTGATTTTAAAATTATATGGAAGAATTTGATATTTTTCATAAGATCCATTTGAATCTTCAGATTTTATTTTATTTCCATTTTCATCATATTCATATTTTTCCCAAAATCCATTTTTATATTTAAATACTACATTAATATTAGATATTATTTTTTGGTTTAATAACCATTTAATATCATTAAAATAATTATCATCAAAACAATCAAACTCAATAGTTTTAA
>Ga0307992_1001114_pt1 | contig 16183 bp, 24 predicted proteins | sample EllFjometagen133_FD_203162 | JGI IMG/M metagenome (GOLD analysis project Ga0307992, IMG submission 203162) | Marine microbial communities from Ellis Fjord, Antarctic Ocean - #133 | ecosystem: Environmental > Aquatic > Marine > Unclassified | place: Southern Ocean | collected 2014-10-08
GACTTTAGTTATATTAAGATGGATAAAATATATAGATCAAGACTTGCTGCGTTTGTTGCTAAAGTTTTTGATGAATAGGAGCAGTAAGATTGTAACAAAAAGAAATGCGCGAAAGATACTTTGAGGCAACTGGGATGTATTCCGACGATCCCACTATACTAAAATGGTACAATGAGCACAAAGGAAATAAATGAGAGATAAAGACTACGTAAAACAAGATATCTTTGATAAGAAATACCCAATAGTATCAAAGCAAGGCGAAAATGGTGAGTTAATTAGTACCATATATATTATGGAAGAAATTGGTGCACCATGGGAATTTGCTGAAATATTAGCATTCCTTGATACGGCTGTTGAAGGTGACACTATAACTTTTAAATATGCAACCCCAGGTGGTCGTCTTGATGCTACGATAGCGCTTATGAATTCGTTTATAACCTGTAAAGCAATACTTATTGGGCATGTTATTGGTGAAGTAGCATCAGCTGGTACAATGTTACTAATGAAAATGGATGATATTGTAGTGTTTCCTTGGGGATCATTAATGATACATAACTATTCAGGCGGTAGTTATGGTAAGGGTGGTGAGATTAATGATCGTATTGCATTCGAGACACCATTTCTTAAGAGATTCTATAGGGACACCTATAAGACGTTCTTAACGAAGAAAGAATGTTTGAAGGTAAGTGCAGATAATGATAAATACATGGGTGCTGACGAGATCATAGAGCGTTGGGGAAAAGTTATAGTAAGACGCGAAAAGAGGATGGAGGAAGCGAAACAGAAGGCTCAAGAAGATGCTATTAACCAAGGTATAGCGGATTCTAGAGAGTTCCTAAAAACACACGATACAGAGTAGAGTTATGCAGCCCTCATTGGAGGGTTGTGGTAGCCCTATTGGCTAAATATATAGAAGGAATAAAATGGAAAAATTAACGTATGTATATAACGTAATGGTCAAAAGTAATCAGGGCTTAGAGAAACCTATTACTTTATTGAAGGAGCTACTTTGCGTGTAAATTACGAGAGAATTGCCTTGGCTAAACTGCTTGGGGGTGAGATAGACTTACTACAAGAGTTAGACCAAACAATGTTTATAAACAAAGAAAGAAAACTGTATGATCTCATATTAGAGTACTATGCTGGTAATAGTAAGCTCCCTAACAATACAACAATTAAAGCAGTAATTGCTGATCGTGCACCAAAACAAGTTGTAGGAGCATTTCAGGCTGTCGTTGATGGTTTACCAGATGATAGTAAAGAAGTAGATAGTTTAGCTTTAATAGAGGGGTTAAAAGGGTCAAGAACACTACGAGCTGTTGATGAAAGTATTGAGCAGCTAGTGGAAGCACAACGAAATAGAGATTTTAATGAAGTTAAAACATTACTATCTAAGACACTTGAAGAGGTATCGCTTGGTGGTATTAAAATAGATGCATTAGCTGATGTTATGGATAATGATGAGATAATTCATAGTGTACCATCAGGATTTGGGGAAGACTTTGATGATCTCTTAGGGAATCGTTTCTCAGGGGTTACCCTTCTTACAGCATCATCTGGAGGTGGAAAATCGGTCCAGTTATTACAATCAGCAATTGAAGCTTTTAAAGAGGGCCAAGCTGTGTTGTTTGTATCCCTTGAGCTTTCAGCGAAGGCGCTTGGAGCTCGTTTAAAAGCTTATGTCTGTGAGATAGATTTTAATCTATTTATTAAAGATAGCCTAACAGCTGAACAGAGAGCACATGTAGATAAAACGATGAAAGAATTCTGGGGAGACCGTACAGAGGACTTTAAAATAGTAACTGAGCAGTTGGATGATAAAGAGCTACTCGCAATGGTAGCAGTACAGGCACAAACAAGTAACGTTACTGGTGTTTATATTGATTATCTTGGGTTAATTGGTTCATCATCCGCCGGGGATAGTTGGAAATCACTCAGTAACCTTGTTAAGGCTCTACATAAGATGACAATTTCACACGGTATCGTTGTTTGCACTGCTGCTCAAATAGCTGAAGTTAAAATTGAAAATGGGCAACATGTTTCATTGGTATCAAGAGGGTCAGCTGACCTCGTATTTAGTTCTTCAGTGGTGCTTTACACTAAGAAGATGGACGATAGTGATGAAGAAGCCTACGTTATCTATCAGGTTAAAAATAGATATGCAAAACTTATTCACAGTATCGTTGAAGGTCAACTACATTGGATGCGTTTTAAAGATTCTGGTATACGTTTAAATCAGTAATAAAAAGGAAGATAGATGAATATGTTAAAAACAGTGTGGCAGGTAGATTTCTGTGAAGTTGATCTCGGATTAGTAGGTAGAGTATTTGCTACGAGGGGTGCTCTTATGGATGTCCTAGAAGAAACGGATATGGGTGGTTGTGACTTTGAATCATGCCAAGAAATGATAGATGAAGGTTTATTAGAAATATCTGAAACATTCATAGAAGGAAGATAGATGAATATAGAACACTATACAAGTAAACTGGGCCCTTTATTAAAAATGCAACAATTGAGTATTAGGGGAAAGATTGTGGCGAATCATTATAAGATTATATGTAAGTATGGTTATGCATTACAGAGTTATGACTCGATAGTTGCTATTAGTATGGATGGCCATATTCCAGTATTTGGATGTAATTGGGATTACTCAAATACTACCATTAAACATATTAGTGCGTACTTTGGTGGAACGCCAACAGAGATTAGACAGGGCATTAAGAGTAATAAATTTGGATATGATAAGGATATAGTATGAAAATTATAGAAGTAGACAGTAAGTACTACCATAGCGTACTTGAGGAGTTACCTCCTGAGGAACGTCAATATGTGGATAAAAAAGTTATTGCAGATAAGTATTATTTGGTATTTCAAGGAAGAGCTATTGGTGGTTTTACAACAGCCTTTGATGGTAACATTGGCGGACTATTCAGCCCCACTCCTGGAAATGGAAGAAAGATTGCAGAATTACAAATACAGTATGCCTTACAGGATTTAACATATGGTAATGTACTACGTATTATGTGCATAGGTGATCGTCTAAAGAAATTCCATGAAAGTAATGGTTGGACATTCTGTTCAGCATATCCTTGGGATCCTGAGTTAGCACCAGAACATTGGATAACAGATGATACACCAAATGTATATGTACTAAGATGGTATAAATAGGAGACATAATGTTACGACAAATGATTATTGATAAGTTAAATCGCCTCGGTGAAGCCTACGAAGATAATGGTGAGTGGATAAAATGTAGGTGCCAACATCCGGACCAGACTCATGAGCATAATACGATGAGCGCTGGAATTAACACGGATACTGGAGTACATAGTTGCTTTAAGGATCAAAATCATAATTTCCCCTTTGTTACATTAGATGATACATCTGACGAGAGTGAGGAGGATATGGTTTGGCGAGCTAAGTATACCAACCTCACCGAGAAAGACGAGGAAGAAGGTATCTGGGAACAGATAAATCAACCGCCAGTTGGGCATCTGATTACTGAAGAGTGGCGTGGTATATCAGCGGAACTATTGGAAGAATTATGCGTCTATTATTGCCAACATGGTTTGTACCGTGGTAGGTACATATTCGGTATTAATAAAGAGGGTATATCCATTGGCTTTGATTCCCGTATCGTTGATGATACCGCTAAAGCAATTCAAGCTAAATGGCTTCGTCCAAAGGGTATGAAAGCCACAGCTATAGTTTACCCATTAATAGTATTGAAACGTATGAATTCATCTCATATAGTTATTACAGAGGGTGTTATGGATGCTATTAGCTATATCCAAATGGGTATTCCAGCAATACCATCATTTGGTATTGCACCGCCGCATACTGAACGTATTGAACAACTCATCGCACTCGGTGTTGAATCCGTGTCAATTGCTTTTGATAATGATAACGCAGGTAGGGTAGGAGCACTTAAAGTTCTTCCTTATTATGCTGAATGGTTCGAGATTAAAGATCATCCAATGGTTGCTATGGTACGTAACAGTGGATATAAAGACGCAAATGAGTTCTTACTAGGTGTTCGTGCAAAGGGCCTTGTACAGAAAGAGAAGAAAGAATCATGGAGTAATGAGGAGTTTTAAATGGTAATATCTAAACATGCATATAGCGCCGCTAGGAAGCAATTTATAAAGAATTAACAGATACTTTACCCGTTTAAGCTTAGTTTAAGTGATAACTGGGTATACTAATAAACATGATTCGAGAGGAGCATGTATAACACAAGGAGTAACGTAATGAGGAGAACATACTGTGTAATCCTACAGGGTACACAAAGTAATGGAGTAAAGATACACATGTATAATAGTCTAGTATTAGCACTATGGGTATTTATATGTAGTAGAAGGGAACGTAAACGTATAGAGGTGATAGGTATTGACTAAAACGACAGCAGAACTATTTACAGACGATGTACTTAACTTAGACAAAGGGGCAATATGTCATACAAATTTCACTATATAATCGACTCTAAACTCCTCTTTTACGGTTGTAAACAGACAGGGCGAGACGTACTTGAAACATTTAATGAGATAGGAAAGATATTAGTAGGCTTACCAAAGGGTCACATATACGTAACTGCAGACTTAGGAAGCAGCGAATACAGATTAGCCATCTCAAAATACTATAAAGGTAAGCGTAAAGAACAAAAGATTAAACAATCCCCAGAAGAAAAAGCTGAGCATAAGGTATTTGGGCAAGAATACCTACAATTTGTAGAGTTATGCAAAAAGTTGCCGGTTATAGTAATGAATGTTCCAGATACGGAGGCAGATGATGTGGCTTCTATATTAGCGTATGAACTTGCTAAAGACCCATTAAACAGAATTAGTTTATTTACTAGAGATCAGGATTGGTTACACTCAGTAATAGATGATAAGAACGTTAAATTAGTCTCCCCTTACTATAGTGAAGCAGATATGTATAGTCGTGATGCTTGCAGAAAGTACACCGTGGCAACACGTGAAGAGTTTACATTAAAGAAAACTCTTGAGGGTGATGATGGAGATTCAATCCTACACCCTAAGTGGCTTGGGAAAAAGGCTACTGATACTATTTGGGAAAATTGTCTACAACACGATGAAGTGACACTTGAGGTTGTCCGTGAAGAGATGCACGCTTGGATTGAGAAACAAAATAATCCAGGGAAGTACACAGTACCCTATAAGTACATTGAATACGATGTTGCATCAACTATTGATGAGGTACTAAATGTTAACTATAAGTTGGCTGCTACAATGACAACAACTGACCAGTTAAGCACACCACAACAAGAGGCTTACCATAACGCACTTGCTCGACCTTATAACAAGATGACCTTGGACCCATTCAATGATGGTATATTATACTTTGGACGCCCAATAGTATTCACTGATAACACCGCTAGGTTATTTCGTGAAGCCTAGCGAAGTTGGGTTTGAACCCCTCAGGGTCGCAATAGGTAAGACTGTAACAGAACCTGAAATGATTCGTCGTCTCTCATACCATCTACAATTACCCCCACAGACATATGGGAAGAGGTTGTATAAAGCATATAAAGCTGTTGTAGAAGATGCCCTCATCCATGGTGAAGGAATTAATCTTGGGGTCTTTATAATTAAGACTCAAGAGTTTAAGACACGGACACTACACAGTACCGCATTTGGTGGCGGTCAATTACGTAGTAGAATGTACAAATATATACTAAAGATGACTGATTATGGTAGAGAAGTGTTAGTAAAATTAACAAAGGAGAAATATGGAAGTTAAAAACATTATAATAGAGAATTTTAAAACTATTAAATATACCAAACTTACCTATACTGAGGGCATCTGGGAGATTATCGGAGATAACCAAGATTCCGATTATGATAGTAATGGGGCAGGAAAGAGTACACTATTAGAAGCAATTCAACAGTGTCTCTTTAATAGGACAACTCTTAACGTACCAATTGAAGATGTTGGAAGAAAGGCATTAGGTACCTCAAATAAAACCCATAACTACAGATTGACTGCTGAATTCAGTAAAGATGGACATATTTATAAAGTTATTAATGACCGTGCAATGATGAAAATAACAATCTATAAGAATAATATTGATCTTGGTTTGAAGAGTATTCCGCAGGCCCTAAAACGTATACAATTAATAGTCGGTATGGACATCAACACGTTTATTACGCTAACCTTTATAACACATAGCACAATAGGAGATCTACTGGAAAACTTCTCCTCGTCCTCTTTAATGAAGATTATATTAGACTTTAATCAGATTACTGCACTAGATAAGAGTATGAAGTTAGAGCTTAAGTTACTTAATGGTAACATATCTTCATTAACGCACCGTATAAAGTCCGTTGAGGACTCCTTAGAGATACTTGGAAAGTATAAAGAAATTGATACAACTAGTATGCATCGTAAGAAAGCTACTATATCGTCAAACATAAGTCATAATAACGATGTAGAGAGGGACTTAAGAGAGACAATTCAGATATATAATAGTCAACTTGCAGCAAGGAAAACGTTGGATCGACGTATGGCAGCATTAAATGATGGTCTTTGTATAACATGTGGGCAACCAATTGACACTGAAGAGGAAGCAAAACTTATCTCTTATGATCTAAGTGTAATTACAAAAAAGATAGATGCAGTTGATGTAAATGCAATTATGAAGAAACTTGTGGGAATTACTACATCTCAAAAAGAAAACCAGATAAGCCTTCAACAGGTATCAGCGCAGATTATTGCAGCAGAAACCACTAATCAGATATATGAAGAGAATAAAGAGCAATCAGAGGATCTTCGTAGATTACTAATAAATGTAAGAACAGACCGTATTGGGAAGTTACTTGATAGTGATATCCTTACAACAGCTATTGCTGCGATAAAGAAAGGTGATCTTCATCGTCATTTGATGACATCATTCGTTAGCGTACTAAATAGGTACTTAGATCAATTCCGATCTTTTGTTAATTTGCCTTATGTGGCAATATCGGCTGAAGCCAATAAGGCAAATGTGGGTTTCATTCTACACGATACCAGGTTTTCTCAAAATATTCATTTGAATACACTCAGTGGTGGGGAGAGAACACGTTTACGTTTAATATTATTGTTAGCTATGTTGGCTACAATTAAAGATATGACCGGGGCATCATCTAATTTACTTATTTTCGATGAGTCATTAGATACACTTGATACGAGCGCTTCACAAGATCTGGCTCAGCTATTTGCATATCTTATCACTCATAATAATAAGTTTATTGCTTTAATAAGCCATGGGCAGCAATTAAAAGATATAGAATTTAGTGGGCGTCTGATGGTAACAAAATTAGATGGAATCGCCACTATGACAAAGGAAACATATGACTAATTTTAACTCTAATGATATACTGCAAGTATTTGAGCAGGTTAAAGCAGAAAACACAACGTCCATTAAACTAATGCTTCTAGAGGATCAACTTGATAAGGAGAGTTTTGTAGTAGCACTAAGTTTACTAGCACACGGTATATTCACTAGACCTATAAGAGTTACTTATAACACGTATGACTCTGAGGATGACTTCGCTGATATTGTAAGATATTTTCATGGGGATAAAACGAGAATACCTATGCAAACCCTTAGAGTATTGGCATATCTTGCTAATCCTCAGTTACTTAGAGTAACCCGTGGTGAAGTACTGGATTTACTTGAGGAAGTCCCTACTATTAACATATATGCAATGCTTGGGAAACCTGTAAGTAAAGGTTGTGCTCTTTGTGGTGATACTTGTAATGGTAATTTATGTGATTATTGCGCAGAAGTTATAGAGGACTTTACAAAGTTTCGTACAGATAGCTTTATAGCAACACTAACACCAAATAACTATAAGCGTTGTGCATTATTAACAAGCTGTGAATTGCATTGTAAAGCGCGCCCTTTTGTAGTACATATAAAAGATAATATTTTAACTTTTGTTAGAAGGGATCCTATACCTAATGCTCAACTACCAATTGAAGAATTCATGAGGGATTTAAGCTAACTTTAAGTAATAACTGGGTACAATAACAAAATAAAGGAAACAAATGACATAATGTAAATAGTAAGTGAGATGGTCAGTAGAAAGTAAGTTGAACAGTCCAATATAGTAACATAATAAGAAACAAAGCGAAAGCAATAAGGAAATAAAATGGAAGACATGACATTAGAACAATTAGTAGCAACATTTGGTCAAGAAGTAGGTCAACAAATGTTTGATCAAATAAATGCGTCAAGCGGTGGTGCAGGTGCACCATTTAGTTTCGTTAAGAAGATCTCAGATCATGATAGCGAATTAGGAAAATGGGGTGAGCACGTAGTAAATGTTAAAACTGAAAAGAATGACGCTGGTGATCGTATAGTAACCGATAAAGGCATTAATCTTGGAGCATCATTTGATATATTTATTGTAAATATTGGGTACCAGTATAGTCGCTGGGATGATGCAAAAGAAAGAAGCTTTACAAGTAACTCATTCACTGACTTAACCACTGGTATTGCAACTGCTGTTGATTCACATTCTGGAGAACCATTACCAGAGAGTAAAGAAGATAAAAAAGCTGCAAATTGGAGAATGAATAAGGTTATGGGATGTTTGGTACGTAAAGATGCTAAATCTGATTGGATTCCTGCAATTTATGAGGTATCAGGTAAAACGTACTTCACGCTTGGTGAATTGACAAATAGCAAATCACGTCAAGGCCTTATGGATGGTATTTATACATTAAAATTTATCAAAGAAAAGAAGGGTTCAACAACATTCATAGTGGTGGATGCTCCTAAGTGTGGGTATGAAGCAATTAATCCTGGAGAATTCTTTGGTGAACCTATAGTAGCAGGTTTATGTGGTGATATCACAAAAGGTATGACTGAGTATAGAACGTCTCAACAGTACAAAGGTACAACTGCAGCTCCTGCAGTGGGAGCAACTGGTGGAACAGAAGGCAAAGAAGATGAGCTTAAATGGTAAAAATAAGTGGCTAAAATTGCTGTAGTTGGGGACATACACATTAACTTAAAACATAACGCGGCCTTTGAGGAGGACCGCGTTATGAAGCTTGCTAAGATACTTAGTTTAGGTATGTATAGAGAGGTAATCATTAATGGTGATTTATTGGATTCTGCTAAACCTACAATTAAAGAAATTCAACTAGCACAACTATTTATTGATACCTTAGCAGTACACTCAGATGTTGTGTTACTTGATGGAAATCACGAAGGTGTAGACGTCGCTAAAAAACTATCAACATATGATTTTGTTCGTATGCATAACTGCGTACATACTAAAGACTGTGTAGTAATTCGTGAGGGGGTAAATATAAGATTAACCTCTTGGAGCCATTTAAAGGCACTTACAAAGCAAAGCATAGCAGATGTTCTAATAACACATGTTCGTTGCGATTTACCCCCTCACATTACTGCAGAAAGAGACATGAAGTTTCTTGATAATTATAAGTTATGCATCCTTTCTGATATTCACTCAAAACATTCCCCAAACTCAAATTCTCATTATACTAATAGCCCTTATGCGGTTAACTTTAATAGTGCAAATCCAAACGGTTCTTACATTGAACTTAATGTAAATAATGGGAAATTCAGTTGGAAGTACATTGATTTACAATTACCACAAAAGGTAAAATTAGTTGGTAATGTAAAAGATTTTAAAGAGTTCCTCCCAAAAGAGGAAAACATGTATAAAGTAGTCGTTACAGGAACAATTGAGGAATTACGAACATTGAGGGCTTATAGGAATGTTAAGTATTTTAAAGTAATTAAACAAATAACAAGTAGTGTTGAAGAGATACCTGAAACGGTCGACTTATTGGAGCTACTTGTAAACAACGTTGCTAAAACAAACAACTATGTAACAAAACAAAAACTGCGTGCGCAGAAATTAATAGGAGATTTACTAAATGGTATCAGTAGCTAAAAAGTTATTAGGAGGATTTGATATAGCCCAAAATTTACGCCCATCAGCACTAGAAGATGTGTTGATAGGACTAATTAGTACATTATCAAAGAATCATTTGTTGAGAGAATCTATAAATGACATAGAACGCCATACACACCTTAAATTTAATGGGGAGTTATCCTCATTAGAGTTAGTTGCGTCTCACCCGGATATCCCGTATATGCATAGAATGCCGGAAGCTATAAGTGTATTACTTAAACTTATACCTATTGCTTCGGTAGTTAATAAGCATGAAATTATAGATATGCCACAAGAGATTCTTGCGGGAATCTATAAAAGAACGCGAAAAAGATGGTTAGATAAAATTATAAATGCACTAAATAGTATGGATATAGGAACAAAAATATATCTCCCTTATGGAAATCTAGAGAAACTCGGAATAATTACTTATAGCAATCGTGATGAACTTTTTGAAATTCTTAAAGAGTTAGATTTACCTATTCACATACAAGATAAAATTGCCAAATGATTATGAGCATTGATCAAAGTCTTAGTGCTTCTGGGGTTATTATATGGGATAAAGGTAAGGTAGTTAACTTTACGGTTATCAAGACACCCCCTAAAGAAGAAGTTATAATTAGGATTCATAAAATTAGACGAGAATTAAATTTCATCATAAGGGAATATAATGTTACACATATTGTAATTGAGTCGCTACCATTCGGGCTAAATAGCACATCTGTACGCCCACTAGCAGCATTATGGTATTTCATACAAGACTTATGTATGAGGGAGTGTATCACATTCTCAGAGAGTCACGTTACACGAGTTAAGAAAAATGCAACTGGTAAGGGTAATGCTAAGAAACAGGATATGATAGAGGCAATGCTTCTAGATGCTCCCGAATTACACGCTAATATACTTGCTAAGGGTTATAAGAAAACGACGGGATTAGCTGATTTAGCTGATTCGTATTGGATATATAAATTATATGAAAAGGAAATAGATGACGAAACTAAGTGAGGCCCGAATGATAGTACCAGACCAAGCATTGTGGGTAGCAGTAAAAGCAGAATATTGGGTGACTGAATTAGCAGACCTTGATTGGAATTCAGCGCTTATGGGCGCAAGTATTAGACCACCAGTTAGTGCAGTAAAAATTGGGTTACTAGAAGAAGTGCTACGTGTTAATAAAATGTGTAGACCAATAGAGGAATACAGGAATTTTAACAATCAACCTATAGTGGTACAAAAAGAAAGTAAAAGGAAAATTAATGGGTAAAGAATTATGGAAAACATATAGTAGAATTGGGGTATTAGTTGTAGCGGGTTTATCAGGTCTAGCAGGAAGTATCGGATTTGCAATCTCAGGACTTGCAGTTTACCTAATACTAACGGAAATTGATAATGCAGGAGCATAATAAACTACTAGCATTATATGTTGAGGGTAAGCCTATTCGTGTAATTGCTAATCATGTTACATGGACAATATACGAGATTCGTAAATGGTTACTTGGTGAGGGCCTTGCTATTAAAGTTAAAGATCGTAGTTACAGCTATGCTGAATATATAACTCGTAAAGGTATGACAGATGACGTGGATCCCATAATATATGATTGGCATGAAGATAAAGATGCTAGTTTGTATAAAAAATTAGATACCGCTGAACGTGCCCTTATAAGAGCCCGAGATGAACTTAATTATCACAGAGCAACGAAGCGTAAGGATGAGCGTAAGGAATCACTAGTGGATCAAGTCACGGAAATTATAGAGGCTAGTCTTGGTTCTCAAGTTAAACATACAATTAATATAAATCAATACCCACTTGGGGAGAATTTCAATTTACATACTTCAATGATGTTACTTTCAGATATACATGCAGAAGAACTTGTTACAAGTAAAAATGTTGGTAATTTGAATGAATATAATTGGGAAGTAATGGAAGAACGTGTAGGTAAGCTATTTGATGAATGGTTATTAGTGTATCGTGGCGAACATCAGGGTGTAATATTCTTGCTTGGTGATATGATTTCAGGTGTGATACATTCTACATTGGAACATACAACAAAACCAACAGCTGAAGCTGTACACGATCTTGCAGAATTTCTTTCTAAACGTATTGCGATTGCTGCAGCAGTTTTCCCAAAGATACATATAGGTTTTGTATCTGGGAATCATGAGCGTATTCAAGAAAAACCATCAACTACCAATAAAGGGTTTGATTTTGGCTACCTATTTGCACAAATACTGAAAGCGAAACTATCCCCTTATACAAATGTGGATATTGAAATTAGTACAACAGGTTTTACAACATACGTAATTGGTGATAAAGTATGTCTTGCACATCATGGGGATATATTTCGCGGCCCATTTAGCACTGTACGTACTACAAAAATACAAGCATCCTGCGAAGCTGTTACCGGATTAAAACCTGACCATATATTCGAGGGGCATGTACATAACTTCTCTCACCATAATAATTCAACTGGTGTGAGTCTTATTAATGCTTCTGTAATTGGACCAAATGAGTATGGGTTAACTGCAGGATTTGCACCAAATAGACCATCACAAACTATCGTTCAGTTTAAGCCTAATGGTGTTGTAGATGCCGTAAAACAAGTATTCTTGGACGAGGTGTAATATGCAGTTATGGTTAGTACCAGTTGAGGTAAGACATCCACACCTAGATGAAATAAAAATGCACGAGTATAATCCGTTTTATATACCTAGTATCCGTGATAACGCTATAGATTACATCTCTCGTATTCTACACACATATGTTAAAATTGAGCTTAGGAATTTCAAGTACCCTTACATATATGTGCTAAAAGGCTTTGAAAAGTATGTGCTAGAAACCTACGGAATTGAAAATAATTTTTAAACGAGCACCCCGAAGGGTGTTCTATTAAAAGTTTAAGCAACACGTCCTAATATCGTAACACTCAATTCAACTGCAGGAGTTACAGCAAAATCTGTATTAAGAATAAATGCTGTACCAGCAACATTAGCTGTAGCAGTAATTGTTAGAGTTCCGTCAAACGCTGCTGTAATAACCTCGCCAGTAGTTATAGCCAAGGCAAATGCTGTCATAACTTCATCATGAGAATCTAAATCAGCATCTGTAGCATCAAATGTGGTAGCATAATCATTGCCATTAATTGTAACAGAAATAGTATCACCGTCCACCATATCAACACCTAATAGTGTTTGCTCAACTTGTGCCACAGCCTCAACATTAGCTACTGAAAGACTATCCGTAACCGTCATGACTCCAGTAGATGAAGCGTCATCGTTGGATAAATCAGTATTAATAACGTATGGCGTACCCGCAACATTTGCCTCAAAAGTTAGGGAGTCACCATCAATTGTTACTGTTATTGGTTCAACAGCTTCTATAGCTACTTTTAACGCAGCATAAACAGCAGCCGCATCAGCATGTGTTGTAGTTATATCAGCCGTAACCGCATATGGATTTGTATTAATAGTAATACTCAATTCATCAGTATCTTCAACTGATCTATCCATTGCTTTTACAATTGACTGTTTAACAGCTACAACGTTTTCAATATCGGTACCAGCACCAGCTGTAGCATTTTGTGTTAAAGTTTTAACATTACCCCTAATAAACGTGACAGGTTTTCCTGTAAGGTTAAACATAGCTGTTGTGGCAGTTAATTCTCCACCAGTAAATGCATGCTCAACTAATTCTGTCCATAGGACACCATCAAGCGAACCATCAATACCGACTGTAATTGCAGATGCCGCACTTGCGATATTTACTTGGTATGTATGAATACCATCATAACCCTCTTCCTCAGAAGCTCCACTAAACGTTGCCCCTATACCGGCGGTATTCGCCGCATCCACTAATTTAAAACGTACCATATTAATCCTTTATTCTTTTATAATGTTCATAGTCACTGTATAACGCCATTGCTCTATTCAACCAACCAACAATAAACTTTTTCTGTCCACGGTCTTTGTTTATAATGTGTGTATATAGGTCCACCGTTTCAATAATGAATTGATACACAAAGGCATCCCTATTTGTAGCATTTAATGCTCCCATCGTGATTGGACCAATAACACCGTCAGCATTAACATGTAAGATTCGTTGTATCTTCTTTGCTACACTCTTTTTACCCTGATTAACAGCAATATTCATCAACATTGAAGCTACAAAATCATCCCCAACCAACGATAACTTAAGTGGATCCCAGAAATACGTCTTATAGAATTCTACTACGAGTTCATCGAGACTATCATCAAAATGATCAATATCAACTATCGTCCAACCCCCCCAACGGGGGAAGAACCTACGGGATATTCCCTTGTAAGTTTCTCCACCCCGATCCATGGGATCTTTCACATAACCCCCTTCATGTTTTACTACCAACTCAATTGCTTCTCTATAATTATTCACTTATTTTCCTTTTATATTTCTTGAATTTCTAACCAAACAGATAACCCTTTACCTACTGTTTTTGGGAGATAACTTGCTGAGATAACTGTTCCTTCATTAAATATAAAGTCAGTTGCATCACCTGCTCCTGCAGCTTTATCTTTTTTAGCCGAAAATGCAGTTTGAGTAAAGTATGTTGTACCATTATTTGAACGTTATCCGTTCCACTATCCACCTTGAAGTAAATTGTACGTTTTGAAAAGTTACCTGTTAATCTTTCCCCAGTTCCTACTGCTTTATAACTTGTAATTCCTCCATCAAGGCTCCAATGAAGAACACCAAGGGATTCTAATTGAAAGCTAATACTTTCACGAACTTTATCGGGGAGTTCGATGGCCCCCAAGAGTCCGTTACAGGGACCAATGGTAGTATTGTTATGTCTATCATAATTTTTCCTCTGCATACTCTTGTGGGATATATATTAGCCCCTCAAGATTTTCTATACGTTTCTCTCGGTTAACATCACGGCCTTCTTGCTTAACGATTGCAGTATCCATTACGTGAATCTTTTCCTGTATATTTGAACTTTCAGCATTAATGAACCCTGATAGACCAAGTAATCCAACTACTAATAGTCCAGCGCCCCACTGTATCGCTGTACAACTAATTTTACTCGTGACCTTTTCTTCTGTGATTATTACGCGTTCTCGTAGACCATCCATTGAACGCCCTAATGCATGTAGTTTAGTCTGTGATATATGCAAAGCACTACAACCATTACCACTCTGTAATTCTTTTATCTCTGTAATGTCTTTATGAACATCAATAGCGAATTCTCTTATATTTAAGTCCATGTTATTTAAGCGTTCAACAAAAACGGTTTGTTGGGCTATTGCTTTAATAACATCATCAAGCTTCTCATTTGTCTTCCCTATAATATCCTCAAATCTTTTACCAGATCCCCCAGTTGCGATTGCAAGACTTTCTATAGATTGTGCTAATGTACAAATTTGATGGTCATGCTCCAGCAACATTTCTTGTCTTTTATCCTCCGTCATTAACTACCCTTCAATTTTATTTTACCAAACATCCATCTTAAACCAAATGTCGCACTAACAATCCCAATAACTAACCACATATACCAATCAGGGGTCTTTGCTAGAACCTCAAATCCCTTTAATACAATCCCTTGATATTCCGGGAAAAATGCTAGAATTAGAGGAATACTAAATAGCCCAACAAACCATTCATCTTTCCACGAAAGTGTCATTTGTTTCTGTGCAGTAGTGTCCCAATTAGCTTCAATCTTCATACCAGATTTAGCTAGTTCCATGTTAACATCAATCTTCTTGATATTTAATTCATGCTCGCGTGTGAGGATCTTATCAAGTTGTTCAACTTTCAGCGTTTTGCGCGCTTGGTAACCTTTAACAACTTCCGTAATAGGGGAAACAACTGCCCCTAATATATCTGTTAACCATGTCATACTATCCTCCTTTTATCCAAATATTCCTTAAAATAAACTAATCTACCCTTATGACTTCCATTTGGTAAGTATCCCCAATGCGTTCCTAAAAATTTAAAGTAAAAGAAATTCTTATTTGTTGGTAAGCACTCATGTAAAGAGTATTTAAAATTATAAGCTGTGTTTCGCCATAACCATTTTGTACTTTCTTTAAATTTAAACTCTGGATATTCAGCTCGTTTATCTCCTAGATCAAAAGCATTACCATAAAACATTCCATCTATTTTACTACCACTCATAGTGTCATGGTTTGAATCATCATCAACCCAACCCCATAACAACCAAAATACAAGTTGATACTCTAGCCAGTATATATATCTATATTTAATATAACCGCCTTGT
>Ga0307992_1001115_pt1 | contig 16165 bp, 22 predicted proteins | sample EllFjometagen133_FD_203162 | JGI IMG/M metagenome (GOLD analysis project Ga0307992, IMG submission 203162) | Marine microbial communities from Ellis Fjord, Antarctic Ocean - #133 | ecosystem: Environmental > Aquatic > Marine > Unclassified | place: Southern Ocean | collected 2014-10-08
CCTTTAACATATTCTACTTTCTTAAAAAATTCTTCTATACGGGGTTGTATAGCAGTATTACAACTAGATATAATTGTGTAATTTACACCTATATCGTTACAATGGTTAACAATTATATCTACATCATCTCTCAGGAAAATCTCTCCACCATACAGTATTAGAAATATATCTTTATTGTGGTTGTATAATTTATCTATACATTTTATCCAATACTCAGTATCTTTTTCATGTGTAAAATAATGATTACGATCAGGGTAAGATAGTGGTCTGCCTTCATATTCCATATTACCACTTATTCTACAATAAGAACACTTTAAGTTGCATTTTCTAGTTAATAATAAATTTGCTATTTTTATACTCATTTTACACATACCTCATTTTTAACCATTTCGTCTATTAATTCTTTGTAATTTTCACTACCAAAAATATGTATAGGTATATCTCTTATATAAGTACATGGGTCAGTGCTACAATCTTGATCTACATCTATAGATAATGCATTCGATTTGCAATGTTCTAAACTATTTCGGAATCCGAACCCAAAGTAGAATCCCCGACTATCGAATATTGGATGATCTCCAACTATATGTATATCAGTTCTATCAATACTTGGTTTCAATTCAAGTGAGTTAACGTAATACTCAAACACATCTTTAATTCTGTTGCACGCTTCCTCGCCATATAAAAGTTCCATTAATAACTGTACTTTCTCACTTGGTGTCAATTTCTTCATGTTCCTACGAACCCTCCTTAAGCGACTCATCTATTAACTCTTTATAGTTTTCTGATGTTAAAACGTTGGCTTTAATATGACCTAAGTGTACATACTCTGGTCCATCACACCCTCGTGTAAACTCTTCGTTTACCTGTATTATATTGTTTTCATCGTAATAACCAATATCATCTGTAGCACCACATTTGTAATAATAACAGTCTTCGTATTGGTCATATAGAGGGTGGTCGCACCTCATAGTTACATTGTTCTTATTAACTATTTTACCTGGGTATTGCTCGACAAAATACTCAAACGCCATTCTAATTCTCTTGATGAGGTCTTTATCTTCCAATAACAATAACCACATCTTTATTTTCTCATGTGGTTTTAATTTTTCTATAGACATATTCACCAACTTTCTATTAGAGTTTCACCAACTCATCTATAGCCGCTTTGTAATCTTCTTCTAGTAACGCCCCCTCTAGAGTTACTCCTACCTTTTGAACATCTGGGTCACAACATTGACACGTTCTAAATTCTTCAACTACAGTAAACAAGTTCATAGTATGCTTCCACATCGGAGCACTACCCTCGACACTCTCATCTCCATACTTCAATCCTTCGCTGTTGAAGAAAAGATGGTCTGTTGGCATACTAACGTTTTTCTTAACTCTGACGTTAGGATGATTTTCTACATAGTACTCAAACGCGTCTTGTATCCTCTTACACGTGGGTACGTCATATAATAACTCTAATAACATCGTGCAACGTTCAGATGGAGACATTTTTTCTATCGACATGTATGTTACCTCTTTCTAAACCTTTTATCTATAAATTCTTTATAATTTTCACTACATATAATATCTAAAGATATGCCTCCCACTTCTATTTAATAATCGTTTAACTCAATCCATACTGTTCTCTTCTCTCTTCCATATTAGATTTAATTAACTCATCTATTAATTGTTTGTAATTATCGGAAAACACGATATGTATCGGTATATACCCAATTTCACTAAGCACACTCTTCGGATAATTATCATTATCAGTCCTTTCCAAATCTTCTATTACCGTAAAATCTGTTTCGTTGAAACCACTATTGTTATACGTTACACCACCATGGAGTTCGACGTTTATTTTCTTTTATACGTCAGGGTGATTATCTGCATAATATTCCAACACGTCCGATAACCTATTATAGATATCGTTATCTTGTATTAAAGATTCTAACAATGCTGTTTTTCATTCACAGTCATCTTATTCATTGTATTAACTAAATTCCTTTTCTACCAATTTGTCTATCAATTGTTTATAGTTTTTTGAACACATAATACGTAGTGGTATAGAACCTATAGAGTGTGTTGTGTAAATTGTGTTGTTGGCGTCATCAAACTCTTCCCGTTCCTCTGTTATATTATAATTAGTATCGTAGTGTATTAATCTTCCATAGTTAGAAAGTTGAGAGAAAGATAATGTGCAACAATTAGCAAAAATACCACCCGACTTACTAGTAATAGCAGGACAAACTCTAATATAATATGTTAATGCATTTTCTAATCTTGTACACACACTCTCGTCTGTTAGTAAGTATTCCAAAAATTCTAATTTATTGTCTACGTCAATCAACCTAAGACTCATGTTAGTCATCCTCTTTATATTTTTTGAGTAATGTGGAACAATAAATCTTTCTACAGATATTCCTTATCACTCGGAATGGCTTTATATTTAGTATTCTTTTTAGTATTGAGACATTCCTAACGAAGTGTATACAACTATCGCCCTCGTAACTTCTTATCGCATAACAGAGCATTGTCGAAAAATCATCGCTCTTATATTCATATTTACCCGTAATCTTACTTATATCTCCACTTAGATTAGAATTCTTGAAAAAACTAGGATTAACACAATAATGGTCGTTAAACATGTATCTGTAATATTTACAATTGATACATATATTCATGTCGATTTAAAACCTTTCTATAGATACTCATTTTCTACTTTTTCTAACATTTGTGCAAACGAACTAGCCAACTCTCCATTGTATAGTAACGAAAAATAAGTTGTTAATTCTTGTTCTAATATATTGTTAGATACTTTCTTTAATGGTGAACCATCGTGGATATTAACCAAGTTGCGTCTTACTGCGATCAATACTCCAATGATTGCCGACAACGCTTTAAATCTAACTAACGGCAATTTAAATCCAAACATCCGTTTATTATCATTTAATATATATTCAGGTGACCGAATGGTATAAGATGACTTCATAGTCATATTTCGTCTACTATCAATCAATTCTTCACCATTTACTTCTTTAATTATATTTACGTATTTCTGCATAGAAGTTGGACACGCTGTCAATAAAGACATTGTGTGAGGAAACCTATCTGCTAATATTCCCTCAGATAATTCTTTTAATAATACACCAGTTAATATTGTATGTTCGGGAGGCATTTTTAATAAGTGTTTATAATTTATATTAAAAACTTTACTAAAAATTGGAAGAGTAACTAATTTGACATGGGGATATATATCATCAACTTCATCTAATCTATCTCTAATTTCATCATACTTATCATCTGATAAACCATATTGATTAGATAATATATCCATCCCACTTTTGGCGCATTTACCTATCAAATCAGAACAACAATATATATCAAACGAATGTTGAGAATTGGATCCAGATGAATATATATCTTCTGGACCAAAAAATGTTTCGCCATATATAACATCGTTATTGTGCACTGATTTCATTAACCAGCGTATAGAATTCTCTACAGTATTTTTGATAAACGGAATAGGATTTTTATCTATCTCTAATATAGATATTAAATTGGAGATGATATAATTAAACACTCCCATTATATGACTATCGGGAGCATCGGTACCACGAAGTTTACAGAAATCCCAAATATACTTATCTCGCATTACCGTTCTGTATGTCAACGAACAAACTAGTTTAAATATCTTATTTTTCAATCCTCGTTTTTTAACATTTTTAGATATTGTTTCCAAAGTACTAACGTGTATGTTATCCGGTAATCTCATTTTTTCATCACATGAAATTATACCATATATTTTTAAAGCTACAGATAATGTCACAATACATTCTATGTCTTCTGCATCAAACGCTATACTTGTTTTGGTAGTTTTAGACTTATCAAAATAAACAGAGAAATCTATACCTTGTGCTTTTACATACTTACTCGAATGCATCAATAGATTATCAATTTGATCGGTTACAATATCTACATTATATTCTTGTTTTATATATGAGCATAAAAACGTCTCTAACCATTTAGAAAACTTTGGGTGGTTAGCGTTAATATCATCTACTAAGTCTTTGACTATGTTGAAGTTATTAGTTAAAGACGACGTTACTAATCTCAATTTCTGTATCTCTTTTACCTTATCCTTCTTGTTATTATACAGGTACCATAACCTATTTTTCGCGTCGGTTATATCTTTTTCAATTACAATCATGGAGTACTCCTTCTGGGGTTAAATTTAGTAAAAAAGACGTAGGTATATCTATTAATTAAATTAATATGTTTTGATGTGCACCTTTTGTTTTAAATGTTTTTAAATCCATCAAAAAAGTTTAGGTTCCGAAGAACCGGGCCTTTGAAATCCCTTATTAATAATATATTACTGTTGAATATATATAGTGAATCTTGGGTTTTCTCTGTGAACGACTGTGTACTCAAGTACACAGCTTCTCTACGATTTAAAGATCCGTAGATGCGTGCGATTCACTAGGCACGCATTCTAAACGCGTATAGCGTTCTAGAATGTTTCTTGACCTGATCTAAACGGGTCTTCTCAAATACCCAAAAGCGTTTTATAGAACCAGAACCTCTGTTTCCGTAAAACTAAAAACGTGTTTGAATATAAGAATAATCACTTATTCTCTATAAATAATAAAAATTATATATATAGTCAACTTATTCCAACATGATCTTTTCGTAATTCACCTTTTCAGAAGCGGATAACGTACTATCCGCTAGTATAATTTTTCTCAATGCAGTGTAGTATTTATTCGGTTTAGATAAAAGTTTTGTTTTATTATACCCTATGTCCAACATCTCAAATAACTCACCCAAACCTTTAATTAAATGTTTGGTTCTCACGTTAAGACAACACGAGCCATACCTAAACCCCTTCAGTAAAGGTAAGAACTCGTTTAATATTTTACGTTTATTTTTTAGAGTAGTCATATCTATCGCATCTTCTTTTTAGCTATCTTCATTCCACGTTTAGAATACTTCTTCATTAACTTAGCTTTCAGTTTCAAAGTCTTGAATTTATATAACTTGTATTTTTTAAGTAAAGGATCGGATCTTTTTTTTGCTACACCCAAAGCAGCTCTTCCCGCATAAGCAGCTCGTTTAGCCTTTTTTTTAATTTTTACATTAGAAGATCTAACCCCCTCGTACAAAGAATTATATAGTTCCCAATCTTTTTCTGTACAATCCTCGCAGTAATCGTTCTTTTCAAACTCAGTACCATCGTCGTAGTAATAATCGTCATCTTCATCTTTTTCAGCGGAGTCTTCTTCTAAATCACTATACGTTTCTAACTCAATATACGGATCATCGTCGTCTGTTTCATCACAATCTAGACACTCTGATTCAGGTTTAAGTTCAATATCATCGACGAAACTATCTGCATCAATTACTTCATTATCAAATTCTATTAACATATTGGATATTGCAGATTCTAAATATTCCATAATTATCTCCAAAACGTACTTGTTTATATTTATTCTACTACGTATTTCTGGATCCTTCTGGACTCTTAGGTGACGCTGCTTTTGCTGTTTCTACTATACCTTTGTTCTTGTATATTGAAGCATCTAATCTAAAATCTCCCCCAGTATTTACATTAATACCAGATCCTGCAGTTTCATTTAAAGTATCACTAGGTAATATATTTATGTTAGCGCGTGCAGTTAAATTTATATTACTTTTACTTCTCACTTGAATGTCCCCACCTACGTCTAAAGAAAAATCGCCATTAGTACTAATATTTATATCACTATCAAAACTTATTTGTAATTTACGTTCATCTATATCTACATGAATAAAATCACCTTTATAAGTGCGTACTAATAATTTTTGTTTATCAGTACGTTCGTCTAACAATATGGTAGTCATGTTATCATCTATCGTATACCCAGACGTGTAACTACCAGAAGAATCCTCGCTATCACTTAAGGTTCGTCGTTTACCTGATATCTCTACACGTTGTGTACCTTCGTCGTCTGATAATATTACAGATCTACCTTGTGGTGTTTTAACTACAGTGTATACTTTACTAGGAGATGTTATATCTTCACCTTCATCATTTGTTATATTCTCTACAGGTAATTTAGCGCATTCATAATTAAATCCGCCCACATAAAATGGTCTATCTATATCTCCACGCTCAAAAAATACCCATACATACGATTCTTTAGTGGGAACATATACTGTACCTTGATAATAAGAATCTGTATCAGTACCTTCTGAATTTCTACCACCCATCGGAGAATTAGCCGGATACGCAATCAATCCACTTTTGAACTTATCCACCGAGATATCTATATCATCCATCATAATATCAGGAACAAATATTCTAACCGCGCCATAATATTTATAGGTAGGTATATCAACTTCTGTTACGCGTGCTCTATAAAAACCGTAATATCTTTCCATAATAATCCTTTACAAATACGCTATACCAAAATTTGCTAGTTTTTCATATACAGTTTTAGTTTTTTTATACCAATATGTCGAGAATATATGATTACCCCGAACAAACACCATTAGTATAGTGGCCATCATTCGAGAAAGATCTTCGAACATTGGAAGAGAAGATATGCCTCCATAATTTATAACCGTAGTCGAAAAAACATTTTCACTTATTGATATAATATTATTATCATTAATACAATGTATAGTTTCAACGATTGATTTAAAGTCGTAATCTAACTTCATATCTTTATAATTTAAAAAATACTTTGAAGATACTTTATTCATAAATGATTCCGATCGTTTATTTCCAAATAGTCCTTCGTGTACATACATCGCAATTATAAATTTCATTTTAGGAATTAAATGCCTATAAGATCCGATTATACCAGATTTCTTGCCAAACATTCCCATAAAACAACTGTCTAAATACAAAGATACTTGGTCTTCTAATCGATCACTAATCTTTTTCTTTTTAACAAACCTAGTTAATAATGCGGTATATGCAACACACGCAAATACGTCTGGAGATGTATAATCTGATAACAAATTAGCGTTTATCGGTGCTACATTTACTACACCAACGTTTTTCTTTGTGACAAATCCAGGTAATGGATATTTATCCATATTCACTATCACTAAATCATCTAATTCTTTTAATACGAGTTTTCCATATACCACTGATCGTTCAGTATTATATGCTTTTACTAATATTTTAAGATAATCAGAAGAATCTTTATCTATAACGTATGGTTTCAACGTACTTTCGGAATGATTAAATATGTTAAACAACTTATTGTTGCCTTCATACATCAAATCGAAGTTATCTTTAATTAACATGTTTAATCTCCAAATACTCCACCATCTAAAATATCGTCTTCGTATGGTGGGCAATCGCTACAATCAATTTGTGCATATCCATAAGTAACTGTTAATATGTCACCAGTTTCTAACAAATCTTCCATTCCAGATCCTAAAGTACAATCGTCGCTATCCCACGAAAGTCTATTTTTATAATTACCCTGATCATCATATAATAGTACATAATCATACCCATAAGATTGAGGTGTAACATATGGATCTAACAACAACGTTATGGATGAATTATTTACTGGAGCATATTCAAGATCAACGTAAGCATTCGCAATATTAGTAGCCGTCAATGCTAGAATTGTACTTTTCTCTCGTAACTCGCAGTTAGTAGATGTGGTTGTTGTAGTAGTATCAGTCACAGCGGCGTCATTCTCCCTACCCGCTATTCGTTGAGCTTCGAGTGAATCTAACGGATAACTTCTGTAATACATCGAATCTCTGTTATTTTCAGGAATGGAAACTCGTGTATAATAATCACTTACCCCTATTTTATTTGATATGACATTTGATATAGCATATATAGACGGAATTAATATTTTTTCCAAACCTTGAAACTCTTCTATTGAGAACACTCCGTTTACACATAATATAAAAGGCCAATATATAACAGTACCATATTTATCATAGCTAACATAATCTGGTCTCATTGTCCAATCTGTTTTAAATGATACTGATTCACAATCGGATAATAACCGAAATAAATTTTGTTCGATTGATGTTATTTCAAATCCTGGAAATTCACATCGTATACCAGTTTGGGAATCTATATCTACATATCTACTACGCAAATTATCTAAATCCCCAGGTAAATTAGATAAAACACTAGATTCGTATTTAATCGATGGCATTTTTCACCCATTTATACGACTCACCCCATCCACAACTTTCTTTAGTAATACTAGTTCTAGATTCTATGAGTTCCAGATCATCGTCTTCTAAATAAGATCCGTATTCACTTATAAACTTTTTATAGTTTCCCGCAACTAACTCTATAGGTATGTTTAAATAACCATTATGAAACTTTTCGTGTAAAGTAGATACTAAGGGTATATATCCTACTTTATTCTTGTAATGAGCTTCTATAGCTAACATGGATATATCAAAACTACAAAACTCTTTAGATTTTTCAATTTGTTTATTAACAATACCTTTGATTATTACTTCCATTGGTATTGGGTGATGATGTATTTCTATAGTAGTTTGAGAATTAAGTTCATGTGTTAAACTACACGAGTAAAATCCAAGTACATCTCTTAAATATTCAGTCCATTGTCTATATTCGGGAGATCCTCTAACTATTCTTTTACACGCTCTTACAAACTTATTGTATATTTTAGAATCTGCTAATTCAGATTGTCTAAGTGACAATACGTATGGAGACTCGTCACACACTAACTGATTACTACCGACGTTCGACTCTATCTTTACGTCTATAGAGTCGAAATCTAAGATGGATTGATCAACTGTAGATGTAGTCATGGTATTATCTCTTTTTTCGCACAAATAATTTTTTAACCGCTGAGCGATACGGTGACATAGAAAACATTTTAGACGATCTATTAATCTCGCTAAAATCTATAATATCACGAACGTTTAGAATTTTCTTCAAATAACTCAAAGGATATTTAACGCAATGTAATAGAGACAATGAACAAAAGTTTATTATTTCAGATTCGGAATTTAGAATTACCATATCTCCCCAACCTATACTCGCTAGTTTACGATAACTAGTAAATATTTTTTCAGTTTCCGCTTTGTTGTCATTAGAATCAAAATCACTCATGTCTAATACTAACAAAGATGTCCACATTATATTACTAGACGGACCCTTGAATTTTTTACTAAGTTTTGTAGCATTACGAATATCATCAACGTCCAACGAATACAAAACATCTTTTGTAGGTGACTCACCAGGAGTATTACGACCAGTTTTGGTTCTCCATGCCCTAGATAAAATTATGCGTTTTTTCAATTTATTGAATTTTTTTATTACATATCGATTAATAAAGTTATACGCCCATTTACTATTTGATACTTTAGTCATATAAGTAACTAAATCTGCCATTTCGTTAGTTATAGTATAAGGTACGCATTTTATACCAACTTTAAACGTACGTTCTATCTCAGCGTTATCTTTACGCTTTATATTTATAGGGAACACAGCTACCGTGGGTTCTAGAGATATAGTAGCATACATTTCAATACCCTTTACGGTTTCTGTGTTTTTTTCTACATCTATTGTATTAATTTTATAATCAGCGCCTTTATCAGATATAACAACCCCAGATTTACGTTCTTTGGGTTTATCTTTTTGATCTCTTTTGTAATTTAAATCATCTTTTTGTCTAGATCTTTTATCTGATGTAGCCGAAACTTCATCGTCGCGTTTATTTTTTTGTTCTGCGTTACGTTTTTCCTCATATGCGCTAATATTGGCGTTGTTTGCATCTCGTCTAGTTGTGAGATTATCTAAAGTAGATTGTTGCATCTTCATCTTTAGCCTTTGCATGTTTTTTGATTTATTACCCACGCTAGACATGTTTTTATCTTTTTCGGCTTGTATCAATCTCTCTTGGGCTTTTATGTTGAATTCGTAATCTACCTTGTCTTTTTTCCATTTCATATAACTACTAGAGGATTCGGTAAGTTTTTCTCGGGTTATATGTATCTGAACTGCACGCCTAATAACCCCGTAATAATTAGTTAGTATGTTTCTTTCGACCAACTTAGCAATTGCGGGTATCATGTTTTCAGGTACACTAGGTGAAACTAACGTTGGTACTATAAATATGGTATCCATTTTATATTGTTCTCCTTATTACAATAACCATTTAACATCTCCATTGCCTACAAATACATTGTCATCCTCAGTAGTGGTAACTAATTCTGGAGTATAATCATTAAACAATTCATCGGTAGTAAATATATCAGGTACAGACTTGATAGTCGGTTTAATGGCTATCTTGGTGTTTACTACACTTACAGGTTTGCGTTTAATAAGGGACAGTTTTACATCCCTTATATCCGTCATAGTTATTGTTTCTGGAGAACTACCGAACATATTATTTATTACCTATAATCTCCACCAACTCGGATCTGAGAATTTTATGCGAGTCAATTAGTATTTTGAAATTAAAATTACCAACTTTTTCAGGAGAACCGTACATGTCAAAACAGTCGTTTAGTAATAAACGATCTAAAGAATAATTTTTAAATTTATCAGAGATAGCTTGTTTGACATCTGATACATTATTTTCAGATATACCACCAACTTCTTCGTTTAACAATTTTATTTGTTCAGGTGTTTTAATTAGAGCAGCTACATCCTCTTTAATTAAATCTACATTATCCCCAATATAATCAAACATTTCATTGGTATTGTTGTAAGGAAATACTTCTTTAGTATATCCAAAGAATTTGTAGATATCTGCAACGTTGCTTAACAACGCAGTCTTAGCATTAGTATACACTTTACGCGCATCCTCATCCAAAACTTTATCAGGTGTGTTACCTAATATTAAATAGTCTACCGAGAACCAATGTTCAGTTACTATTTTTTTCAATGCTGTTTTCTTGTCCATTGTACACTCCTACTAGATATTAATACATCTTTATAATTTATCCTAGAATTATAAACTAGGTGAGGTTTTTAGTGTATAGGTATCCAAGTGTATTCGATATATCGCCAATATGATATTTATCTACCATATCAATTTTATTACTAAAGAATGGATATACACTATTAACCCATCTATTACCACTATCCATATACACACAATTATCTATTCCTAAAAGAACGCTACTTAACAAAAAAATGTCACTACATCCCCCAAACATATGTTTACACATTTTAATATTATTTATTATTTCAGAAATACTAGATTTATCATATGTTGTATTCACTGTTCTAATTGTATTTACAGATAATTTATTAGGTTGTCTTAAACCATCGGCAATCGATTCGGCACTCGCATATTCAATGTTTTTAGGAATTAACCCGCACGCCTGTACTTCGATTATTAGTTGAGAACGATCTATTTTACTCAGATCGTTTGCGTCATATCCAATTTTCTCAGAATTTTTATCTATATCATATAACCCTAAGTCTATCCGACTCAAATCTATTTTAACTACACGATCTAATAAATATTCATATTTGTTATCACAACTTTGTTTACCAAGATTGTTAACGATTATCCTATTTTTTATTGACCCAAACGATTTCACCCGATGTAATGCCGTAATACCTTCGAACTTATACGGTACTTCAAAATAAAAGTTCTCGCATCTATTCATTGCGTAATATGCATAATAAACATAGTACCAGAACATTACGTCGTTTAGGTTATTACACTGTGGACGAAGACAGAAATCCTCATCTGAACAATATAACTCGTTAATTCTGCTTTGTATGGTATTAACGCCTTCGTCCACTATGTACATTAGAATATACCGTCTAACCCCTCAGGTAATTTATCTTGTTTGTTTTTTTCAATTATTTCAAGAGCAATAACATCTTTTACGTGATTATCAAATGCCTTCTTGAACTCAGGCTTATCTCTGTAAAAAATTATAGCATCTTTTTGCCTAAATTTATCTGCCTCGCAGTTGGTCAACGTACACCACGCGCCCGCTTTTATTCGTTTAGTTAACTTTAGAAACTCGTAATTAGACCAAAAATTAGAATATCCTAAACTAAAACTAAATACTAAATCAAACATTAAGTTTGGTCTGAAGAACTTATTCTTCACCGCATTGACAGTAACTATGTTTCCACCTGTGAACCCGTATTCATCATCAATCGCTTTACCCGCAGATAACACCAACAGTTGTGAACTATTATGCAACAACGCATATCCACCAGGTACATTTTTGTTATGAAGAAACTTTAACGCAGATTTAGATTTTACTGGCCCAATGTCTATTTTATCACGGATTTGGTTAATTGCAATTAAAGTAATGTTAAACTGATCCATCCTACTTATATATTTAGGTAAAAGTTGTGCTAGTATATTAGCTTTTAACCCCATTACTTTAGCTGGATCATCTACGGTTAACCCCATAGCACGTTCAGTTACAGTATTAGCGACACTGTCCCATACGATCATTGATGGAATTTCTATTAGTTCGGGATTAGCTTCTTTATACTCACACATAGCCGTTATAACGTTGAATAGTTTTTCTAACGTTATATTACCTATTGGTGTCAATACGGGATTTACCACTCCTAATTGAGCCAATCTATCAGATGTCATTGATTCCTCAGAATCTACGTAACACCCCATGAATTTATCTGGATACAATCGTTGTCCCTGTGCTAACAATCTAGCCGCTAACGCTGATTTACCCGTTCCAGGTGTACCAACTAACTGAACTAAACCCCCGGATATAAGTCCACCACCCAAATATGCGTCAAGTACTTCTACGCCCGTACTAATTGGAGGTCTATCGTCACTCATGTTTAACCCATACTCAGTGACTAATATAGAGTCTAACTCATCATGAATACTTTTTACTTGTTCTTTTTCAGGAACGGGTTCTTTTTTAACTTTAGTTTTTGTTTTAGGTTTTACTTTAGGTTCGTCTTCCTCTAATGTAGGTTCAACCATATTATCGACATCAATTTCGGGATTCATTTTTTGCGACAACTCAATTCGATCGTCTTCGATCATTCTTATCACCTATTTCGTTGGTTTTTACGTTTACGACTTTCTGCTAATTCAATTCCTTCAGCTACAGTTCGTGCATCTATATCATCTGTATCTCTAGCCGATTTGTTATATAAATCAAATTCGGTTTTAATAGAGCTGTCTATCTGTTTACGTATAGATAGTTCCGATGAAACTATGTCAGAGATGGTTTTCATACGGTTTTCTAATACAAACCGCTTATTAAACTCTTTAGTTGTAGGTATAATATCTTTAATATCTTTTCTTACATCTACAATTTCGGATAATAAATCTTGTAAACCATTCCTGTTGGCTTTTAATTCATCTATGTAATTACTTTGGTTGTCATTACTCATAATTCACTCTTATGATCTAGGAGCTTTTTTGTATAATTTCCAATCTGGTTCATTCGGATTCTTTTTGAATTGATTCTTAAACATTACATACTCATTATCCATCTTATCTTTACCGCTATAATATACGGCATTGTTTTTAGATACCTTTTCCCAAAAAACAATAACCTCAGTTAAACCGTTATCTTTCTTATCATTCTGTTGTGGTGTTTGTTGTTGATCGCTTTGAGGCTGAAAACCTTCTTGCATTTGTTAAATCTCCTATTATTTTAACTTGTCTTGGATTTGTCCATACAACAAACATCCTTCTGCTACTGCGTGTAAAGGATTTGTTGCCATTCTAATTTCTGATATATCGTATGGAAAATCGTTTACATCGTTGAATACATCTTTAAATAATTCTATAAATCCCGGAGGCTTGCTAGTTCCACCACTGATTATTATAGGAATCGATTCGTCTATGTCCAACCCATCTGAGTTTAAGTTAAACTGTTTGTTGAATATATCTATCACGTACTCAATCAGCTCTTTGTAATAAAATCCTAATGATTCTTTAGCACGCCGTTCTCGTTTATTAGTACCAGTTAGTTTAGTTACTGACAAATCCAATTTTCGTTCTTTGATAGCAGATATTCTACTACTAGTAGCCCCAATTGATCTAGACGCTTCTTCGTCAATCCAATCACCACCTCTAGATACAGCAAACTTCAACACTGGAGTACCTTTATATGCACAACACACATTAGTTAAACCCGCTCCAAATGATATACCGATGCCCGTGAAGTTAGTACTAGCACAGTTAGCATATATTACTGCTAACGCTTCGTTTAATGGCTTGCTAGTACACTTAAGAGCAGTGAAGATACTGTTAAACACACGAGTATGATATATGATCGACGGTGTATCTACATCGACCGATTGTTCGGGAATTGAATAAACACAATGCTGTGTTTTTTCGTTAATTAATTTCTTTACCATCATGGTCATTACGTCAATTGCGTCTATCTCATTTGTACTAACCACACCCTTACTCATAGGTCTACATGGTTCTTTTCCAAGAGTCTTTGACAACACATGAGCATCTTCACCTATAATATACAGTGCCTCAATCTCGTTGTTGTCATCTACTTGCTTTATACAATCAATGCTCGACGAATTAGTATCATTCATGAGATAATCTGTATCAATTGGTAAAAACATGTTGCGTTTATATTTAATCTCACAATTACCATCTTTTTTTGTAGAAGGACTGGCTGTGCAAATAAACATAGTCCCTATATCTACACCTACTACATTGCGTTCTGTAACCATAATAAATCTCCGTTATTTCATATTAGATATATTTACGTTTGGTATAAAATCACGAGATTCTTTGTCATCAATATCATCCTTAATACTAACGGGTTTCGTATCTGTGTTATATACGAAACCCGTTGTATCTAATATGTTTTTATTTAATTTATCCATTAAGTTAACTAATCTTCTGAGTATAGTACATACATCGTATATACCAATTAGTATTAAAAAGTTAACCGCTAAATATAGTATATCGATCATTGTATTACCTCTTAGATTATATACTCACTTACTTTCTTAGTTTTACTAAATAATCTGACTATAGGAGATCCCATTCGCGAAGGTGGCATAGCGGCTTCATCTGCATAAGACTGTTGATGTTTTAGATAATGTCCCGACATAATTAGCAATTTATCTTTTAGGAAAACACCTTTCTTATTAGTACATTCTCGATCCATAACATGCCACATACCTAATTCATGAACGTGTCCCCATGCGTATACATCACAGTTTGTAAACCTAGCACCATCTTGAACTTTTTTAGCCTTAGTGTGAAAATACTTTCCCGCACCGTTTCCATGCATGTAATATACCGAATACGTAGTTTTACCAACTGATATAAAATTGAATCCACCTACACCCAAATACGGAATATCCAAATGATCACACATTATAGATGTTATGTCTATACCAACTGTTTTCCAAAATCTATTTTCGTGATTTCCCCTAATAGCTGATATAAGAAGTCCTTTTTTAGCCAATGGTTCAAAAAATGACATCAGTGAATGAAACTGTTCAGTTGGTGTTAATACTTGTTCGTAAATACCAGCACCAATAGATGTTTTAGTAGAACCTTCAATTAAATCACCACCTAGTAAAACATGAATATTGTTTTCTAAAAAAAAATCTCGCATTTTCACTACTTCTTTGAAATCACAAAACCTAGATCCAATGTGTAAATCAGAAAAGAATGCTACATCTACAAAATCTTCACCTTTCAATGGTTTCAAATTTACTTTACAAAAATCCTTGGGTACGGCTTTTTCGTAACTTTCTACAGCGTATAACAATTCCTCTTTCATTTGTGACTCCTCTTTTTTTGAAATGCGTCTTCTATTTGCGTTTCTTATGTATACCAGATGGTTCGTATTTGTATAATACATAACCAATTGTTGTTATTAATCCCATCGTTATTACTATACTATACATCGTTTTGTAACTCCACTTCTTTTAACTTTCTTGCAATGAAGTTTTCTGATACCGACCTAGACTGATCCTTAACACGAACGAGTATCCAAGTGTTAACTTTATCTCGTTTACCCTTGAATTTTATTAACGAATACTTACCATTTGCAACATCACCCTCTATTCGGAAGGTTATATGTTTCTTACTCCACCCGTATATCTCAGCTTCACCTTTCTGAACTATTTTTATAGTTCCCGCACCATACTCACCTTTTGGTATTTCGCCTTGATAATATAACCAATATCGCCCATGATCTGGTGTTCTTACTGCTAAAACCT
>Ga0307992_1001116_pt1 | contig 16160 bp, 8 predicted proteins | sample EllFjometagen133_FD_203162 | JGI IMG/M metagenome (GOLD analysis project Ga0307992, IMG submission 203162) | Marine microbial communities from Ellis Fjord, Antarctic Ocean - #133 | ecosystem: Environmental > Aquatic > Marine > Unclassified | place: Southern Ocean | collected 2014-10-08
TCCTTCTTGTTGGAATTTTGTTCTTATTTTGAAAGCCTGAAAATTGGAAAGATAAGGGGGTATGTTTTTTAGTGCTTCTTCATAGGTATAGGAAAAGCTAGGCAGTCCGTTCTCACATTCAAAAAGTAAAAATGTATTATGATCAACATGATCTTTAGGCGTTGCGGTCAATCCCAACTGCATTGCATCGAAATAATCAAAAATGTTTTTGTATACGTTGTAAATCGATCGATGGCTTTCATCTGCAATAATGATATCAAAGAAATGTGAGGAGAGGGGACACTTTTCTTGTTCAATAATATTGAGCATGGTGGGGTAAGTAGTTACATAAACCCGTCGATCTTGTGCAAATTTGTACTCTTTTTGCTTTGGCCAAACAGGGGCGTTAGGTAGGTGTTCTGCAAAAGCTTCAAGCGCTTGTTTTTGCAGGGCTATTCGATCAACAAGAAATAATACACGTTGTACACGATTGGCACGCATTAGCACATCGAGCAGTGCCATAGCGGTTCTTGTTTTACCTGTTCCAGTCGCCATAACAAGGAGAAATTTACGTCGTTGATTTTCAATGTCTTCAAGGACTTTTCTGATTGCCTGCATTTGAAAAGGTCTGCCCGCAATTTTTGTATCGATCATTTCGATTGAAAGCGGTTTTATTTTATCACGTTGGAATTGTATACGTTCAAGATCTGCGATGGTTGGAAAATTAAAGATTTTTCTGGGTGGATAACGCTCCGAATCCCAGAAAAAATAGTCAAACCCGTTTGTATAAAAAACAAAGGGCATAAACCCGATATTATCTTTAATTTTTTCTGCGTAATTAAGAGCTTGAAGTTTGCCTTTTTCAGCATCAACAGATGTCCGTTTTGCTTCAACTACAGCAACAGGTTTTCCATTTTTACCCAACAAAGCATAATCGGCAAAAAGATGACCTTCGTAAGGTCTTTCGGGATCTTGAATAGTTGGAATAGCTTTTGTCCAGATATCAAGTTCTGTCGTAACTAAAAGCGGGTCATTAACCTTCCAGCCGGATTGATCCAGTTTTTTGTCAATTAGGTCTCTGCGTGTTTTTGCTTCGTTTCTATCCATTGTACTTAGGCGTTAATTCAAGATAATAATATGTAGATAATATTCGAACTTAGCAAACGGAAATTAAAACAGTAGATTTAACACCAAATGATAACTACATCTGTGTCATCCGCGCAATCTGTGGATGAAGAGAGTTGATGTGTTGATGATTGATGTTTAAGGCATTTCAAGATTTCCATATCGTGACGTTCGGAGAGATCTCCTTGAATAACGAACAATAGAACATTCGAGCATTCGAACAATCGAAGTGTTGGTATTCACAATTCTGTAATATGAATAGATTTCTCCACTCCGCTCTGCTTCGGTCGAAATGACACTTCGTGTCTGTTTTTCTTGGCGTTTTGTTTTGCCGTGAGCTTGTTTATCTTTGTGGATAAAATATCATCTTCTTTGTGGTGCTTTGTGTTCTTTGTGCCTCCGTGAGAGGTTCTTCGAAAAGGCAAGCTGTATGCACTAAGCAGTAAAGCGCTCAATATTCAGTCCATAGCAATAGGCAAATATTGGTCTAAAAAACTGACGGTTGATAGCCGAGCGCTAATAGCTTTACTGTGACATAAATAGATCTCTCCACTCCGGTCGAGATGACAAGTTCTGGTTATTTATTTTTGTGGCTTTGAGGTACTTAGTGCCTTTGTGTGAGGCTCTTAAAGAAAGTAAGCAGTAGGCACTAAGCAGTAATCAGTAAGGCATTCAATATTCAGTCCGGCTCCAGCCCAAAGCCATCATTTTTGTGACTCGTAACTCGTAACTCGTTACTCGCGCGTCACGCGTTTCGCGTCACACGTTACGCTACATAATTACTTGTATTTTAGCGTTCTAGTGTATATTTTACCACGCAATTGAATGAATGAAGTATTACGGAGAAAAAAGCACATGTACAAACCGGTTTCAAGCAAGGTGGATTTCGTTAAACTCGAGCATGAACAACTCAAGTTCTGGAAAGAAGATTCCATTTTTGATATACGCCGCAAGCAAAATGAGAACGGCCCTCGCTGGTCATTTTTAGACGGTCCCATTACGGCCAATAATCCCATGGGCGTGCATCATGCCTGGGGACGCACATTGAAAGATGTATTCAACCGCTATCACAGCATGCTGGGCGAAAAAATGCGCTACCAGAATGGTTTCGATTGCCAGGGTCTCTGGGTCGAGGTGGAAGTGGAAAAGGAGCTCGGTTTCAAGTCAAAAACCGATATTGAGAAATTCGGCGTAGAAAAATTTGTACAAGCCTGCAAGGACCGCGTAATGAAATATTCCGCTATTCAGGCGGAACAGTCCAAGCGCCTCGGCTATTGGATGGACTGGGAAAATTCCTACTATACCATGAGCGATGAGAACAATTACACGATCTGGCATTTCCTCAAGAAATGTAACGATCGCGGTTTGATCTATAAAGGTCACGATGTGATGCCCTGGTGCCCGCGCTGTGGATCTGCCATGAGTGAACATGAGATTGCGACCGAAGGTTATAAAGACCTGACACATAAAACGGTCTTTGTCAAATTCAAACTCAAAGATAAAGAAAACGAATCACTTATCGTCTGGACCACCACACCCTGGACGCTCGCAGCTAATACGGCGGCGGCAGTGAATGTTGACTTGGATTATGTTAAAGTCAAATCAAAAGTCGAAGGTCGAGGGTCGAAGGTCGAGGAAGAGTATTATTATCTCGCCAAGGAATTAACGAATATCTTGGTTGGCGATTATGAGGTTGTGGAAGAGATGAAGGGGGAAGATCTTCTTGGCATTAAATATCACGGTCCTTTCGATGAACTGACGGCTCAGAAAGATGTCGATCATTTTGTCATTGCCTGGGACGAGGTCAGCGACAGTGATGGAACGGGGATTGTGCACATTGCGCCGGGTTGCGGTAAAGAGGATTTCCAGCTCTCCAAGGAGAACGATATTTCCGTCATCGCACCCATTGATGGATTCGGTAATTACATTGACGGTTTCGATTATCTCACCGGCAAGAATGCTCAGGAAGTCACGCCCGAGATCTTTGCGAACTTAAAAGAAAAAAATATTTGTTATAAAATTGATCAGATCACTCACCGTTATCCCACTTGTTGGCGGCACGGGACTGAATTGGTCTTCCGCCTCGTGGATGAATGGTTCATCTCTATGGATGAATTACGCCACGAGATGATGAAAGTCGTCGATCAGATCAACTGGATACCCGGTTGGGGTCACGATCGTGAGATGGACTGGCTGCGCAATATGGGCGACTGGATGATCTCCAAGAAACGCTATTGGGGACTTTCATTACCGATCTGGGAATGTGAAGAATGCGGCAATTTCGAGGTCATCGGTGGCAAAGATGAATTAAAAGAAAAGGCAGTAAGTGGCTACGAAGCATTTGACGGTCACTCACCTCATAAACCCTATATTGATAATATCAGGATCAAGTGCTCCAAATGCGGCGCCGAAGCGCACCGTATCCCCGATGTTGGCAACCCCTGGTTGGATGCCGGCATCGTTCCTTTCTCTACCATGCACTATATCACTGATCATGAGTACTGGAAACAATGGTTCCCGGCAGCTTTCATTACCGAATCGCTTCCCGGACAGTTCCGCAACTGGTTTTATTCAATGCTGGCCATGTCGACTGTTTTAGAGAACACCGCGCCTTTCAAGAACGTTTTGGGTCACGCACTGGTCAAAGACGAGACCGGAAAAGACATGCACAAAAGTGCCGGAAATTCCATTCTCTTTGAAGAAGCCGCAGACAAGATGGGTGCCGATGTGATGCGCTGGATGTACACAGCTCACAATCCTGAACACAATCTGAATTTCGGATACGGTCCGGCCGATGAACTGCGCAAGAAATTGCTGACGCTGTGGAACATGTACTCATTTTATATTACTTACGCCGAGATCGATAATTATAATCCCACCGAACAAACGGTCAATTACAAAGATCTGAATCAATTGGATAAATGGGCGTTGGCAAAAGTGAATGCTTTTGTCAAAGAAGCCAACAAAGATTTCAGCGAATTTCATGCCGAACGCCTCATGCGTAAATTTGAAAAATTGCTGGACGAAATGTCCAATTGGTATGTCCGTCGTTCCCGTCGCCGTTTCTGGAAGAGCGAGAACGACAGCGACAAGCTGGGTGCTTACTATACACTTTACACCGTGCTTCGCACGATTATTACCACGGTCGCACCGATCCTGCCATTCGTCACCGAAGACATTTATCAAAACCTGGTTCTCTCCGTGGATAAAGATGCACCCGAATCGGTCCATCTGCAGGCTTTCCCGGTTGCCGACGAAACCATACTCGATGAAAATCTTATGAACAAGATCGATACCATCATCAAAGCCGTTGAAATGGGCCGTAGCGCACGTAATAAGGCAAACATCAGAACACGCCAACCGCTGGCCAACATGTTGTTCAAAGCTAAGAACGATAAAGAAAAATTATATATCACCGAGTTGGCTGATCAGATCAAAGAAGAACTGAACATCAAAGCCGTGACACTGGTCGACAGTATTGACGAATACGTATCTTATGATGCCAAACCCAATTTCGTCACCCTTGGCAAAAAGGTCGGCAAACAAATGCCGCTGATCGTCAAAGGGCTGAAAGACATGGATGGTGCGGTCGTAGCAGCACAGATCCAAAGTGGCCAAGCAATTTCCGTTGCAGGTATCAATGTGGGTCCAGAAGACATTCAGATCATCGTTAAAGAAAAAGAAGGCGTTGTTGCCGTTGAAGATAAAGGTTATGTCGTTATTTTGGATGTCACCTTGACAGATGAATTAAAGCAAGAAGGACTAGTAAGAGACCTGGTCCGCCATATCCAAACTTTGCGAAAAGAAGCCGAATTTAACGTGGATGACCGCATTAAATTGAGTTTGGACGCAAGTGATGAAGTTATGGCCGCTGTTGCCGTATATCGGGAATACCTTGAAACAGAGACACTTGCCACACTTCTTGAAAAAAGCGCAGAAAATTACGATGCCAGTAAAGAAATAAAAGTTGGAAATGAAGTAATTATTATTAATATTATTCGTGTAAAATAATCTTAGAGAGGATTGTAAAATGCCGGACATTAAAAGAAAAGGACCGAAGCTAACAAAAGCCGAGAGGAAGCATTTCCGGGAGGTCATTCTTGAAAAACGCAAAGAAACTATTTCACAAATTGAAAAAAAACGCGAATCATTTATAGATAGTTCACCCGGTAGCTCACAGCTGGATTCCAACTACGCTTATCACATGGCTGATGTTGGCACTGATGCTCAGGAACGCGAAAAAGCATTTATGCAATACGCGCGTGAAAACAAATTCCTGACCTTCCTCGACAAAGCTCTGGATCGTTTGGAAAATGATGTTAATTACGGCTATTGTAAAGAATGTGGTGAACGTATTCCCGATGAACGCCTTGAAGAAGTTCCGCACACCACACATTGCGTGAAATGTAAATCCAAGATCGTCTAACGACGACAAGAATAAAGATAAAAGTTTAAAGACTAAAGTAAGGGCTCGACATGTCGAGTCCTTTGCTTTTAGATATGATTTTTATAGACAGGATAACAGGATATACAGGATGGAAAAGAAAGTCTGTCATCCCGAGCCCCGATCCCGAAGCATCGGGACGGGGAGGGATCTATTCATGTCGCAAAGAATATATCGTGCTTGCCATCCGTAACTCTATCGAAGAATGGTCATTCTAAAACGCCGGCTATTTGCTGGTGGGTTCAGGATCTCTCTGTAAATGCGATTTGGTGATTTCATTAATGATCAGAATCACAACTTATTCAACCACGCTGTGGTTGTATTGTTTATGGAGTACGTTTCCTATGTTATTTGACCGCTCTGCGGTCAATAAAAGACAGTTCAACCCCTCCATGCATCGGGGTTTTATATACCCTTCCTTAGCAAAGGATTGCTTTACCTCGGGCTTTAGCCCGGGGGTGAGTGGTTCAAAATTTAATGGGGTTTTAACCCCTTGGATGTATTTTTGGAATTATTGGGTTAAAACCCGATTTTATTGGTGTTTATTACCACGGCTTGAAAGCCGTGGTAAGGCATGGTATCAGACCTGCCAGCTCGACCAACCGGAGGCTTGACGAAAGGTGGGTGCTGGCTGGTCGAAAGAGCTTGGAATAAATTCTCGATCCCCGATTGTTCGGGGCCAGCCGGAAGGTCATTGTTTTCAACCCCTCCCATCTTCGTGCAAGACTACCAGTCTTCGCTATTGTTTCGACATGGCACGGCGCTGGGCAGGCGACAAGCTCGGGGTTGTGAGTTGGTGGTGCACATATACCCGGGGTTTTACCCCGGGATAAGAGAAAACCCAATTATATCAACCCCGAGCTGGGTCGAGGGGTTACAGAAACCTCCAATGTCCGGAGGGATTATACTGTGGGTTATTTTTGTTTAACCCTTCCAACCAACTCCGTCAGCTGACGGATACGGTCGGCAGGCGATAAGCTTAGGATTGACAATAACAAAAACCCCGACGTATGGAGGGGTTTAATACTGAATAACCCGGGGTGAAACCCCAGGATAAGGGAAAACCCAATTATATCAACCCCGAGCCGGGTCGAGGGGTTGAACTGACAGCACCAATAGCTATCGGTGAAACGAAAGAATCGAAATAAAAACACATTTCATTAGCCCCGGGTTTTAACCCGGGGCTAATGAACAATGCTCTTTTTAATCAAAAATTAAATTGTGCAATTAGCGAATAAAAATTACATTTAACCGTCCGCAATGAACCCGAAAAACAGTGAAAAATGAAACGAAATATCCTTCTTATTATCGCACTTTCTCTCACAGCTGTGTTTGCTCTAGCGCTTCCACAACGGGTCTTTATTGCCGGTGATTTTAAAGCGCCAATACATCTTGATGCGGACCAGAAAAAAATAATAAAAAACGATGAGAGCAACATTTATACAGACACGGTCTTTGCGGATCTCGATCTTGATGGTCTTATAGATCGCATTACTCGTGAGAATGGATTGCATGTTGTTTTTCAAAAAGCAGATAGTTCTTATCGCACAGTTAAATTATCGGACGAAAATGGAAAAATAGTTGTTTATGATTTAAACGAAGATAAGCTTCCTGATATCATTCAACAAAACGGCATAAGCGGACCACTTTTCTATTCCAATACAGGCATCAAAGCCTTGAACCAGGAGATGATCCCGATCTCTGAGGATAAGGAAGGTTATTTCGCATATACGAATTACTCAAAAAATAGCGGCATTGAATATTTCCCTTCTATAGATAATAAGAATATCGATCTTGAGATAGATTCTGCAGGGGTAAAAATAATCCCGTTCGAGAATTGGCACGGCACAGCAAATCTGAGCATTGCATATAAAAAAGGAAATTTACGCGAAACCGTTCAGTTCTCCATCATTGTTCTATCTCAAAACGATGCACCGGTCGTCAATATACAACCTGTCACACAATATGTTCTTGAAGATAAGGAGTTGGTCTTTTACAAAGATTCACTGCTGACTTATGTCAGTGATGTTGATAGCACTGATGAACTTTCGATCGAGATACTTGGCGAACCCCAAAGTGTTCAGGTAGAAAACGATAGATTTATTTACCGTCCCGCTGATGATTGGAATGGCACAGACAACTTATTTTTTATCGTCAGTGACGGCATCGCAAGCGATACGCTTGTTCAGCAGATCACGGTAGAAGCCGTGAATGATGCACCGCAATGGACGTCAATAGCCCATACCGAATTTCCCGAGGACGAGCTTTATCGCTTGCCCTTGACTTGGTTCGATGAGCACGTAAGCGATATAGAAACCCCAGATTCATTACTACGTTTTCATGTTTATTCAGGTGAGCATGTATTCATTTCCGCTGAGGGTGGCAAGATCACACTCATACCGGAGAAGAACTGGTTTGGTGATGACGTCTTGACCTTAACGGTCAGTGACGGTGAACTTAATGATACTGCTTATTGGACGATCAATATTTCACCCGTGAACGATGCACCTGAACTGGCATTTTTGCCCGACAAATTATTCAATGAAGACGAGATCATATTTATCAACCGGGCGGAGCTGGAAAAATATGCCAAGGATGTTGAAACTTCATCATCGAAATTAAAATGGCAGGTCAAAAGTTTAGGAAAAGTCCGTGTCCATTATAACGGCACACGGATCCGCTGCACATCATCGAGTGATTGGTTTGGAACGGATTCACTTGAGCTGACAGTATCTGACGGTGAATTGACAGCAAGACGAATTTGGCAGATACATGTTCTACCGGTCAACGATGCACCGGCATTTGTCGCAAAGGTTCCACCAAGAATATTTCTTGAAGACGATACCCTGACGGTTCAAAAGAGTAGTCTCTATAAATTGGTCAATGATGTGGAAACAAGTTCAAAAGAACTTGAATGGACACTTGTGCCATCACAGCATATCCATTTCCAAGAAAAGAACGACAGATACTATTTCTACGCAGATAAGAATTGGTTTGGTGACGCTCATGTTCGCTTAATTGTGAATGATGGTGAGTTGAGCGATACGCTGGATCATGCACTAAGAATCTTATCCGTTAATGATAAACCCATCATGCGGGATCCGGATCCAAGATCATGGAACGAAGATGATACTCTTGCGCTTGATCTCAATTATTTGGAACAACTTGCCGAAGATGTTGAAACAAAACCTTCTGATATGATGTGGTCATTTATCCCTGATAATAATCTAAAGATAAAAGAGCGTAAAAATTCAATTACGCTTGTGCCCAATGCAGATTGGAACGGTGATGCCAGGATTGGCATGATTGTTAATGATGGCGGATTACGTGATACGGGTTACATGAAAATACACATTAAGCCGGTAAACGACGCTCCGCGCTGGAAAGCATTACCAGATACCAGTATTGCAGAAGATGGCTCAATGGTGCTTCCGCTTGCCTATGTACGGCAATTCGTCTCCGATCCCGACAAGGGTGATGAGATAAAATTAGATTATAAAGTCGGTAATAAATTTTACGTTGATGAGAAAAAAGACACCCTGATGATCTGGCCATTGGAAGATTGGTACGGTAAAGAAAAGTTTGAGTTTACCGCCTCGGACGGAAAAAAGAATGTAAAAAAGAGCTGGGCCATTTCGGTAATAGCCGTGAACGATGCACCGTATTTCACCATGAGTCTTCCCGATTCACTTTCTTTTAAAGCTAACAGTTCCGATACGATCATATTTAAAGATGTTGTTTATGATGTTGACAATAAACTAGATGACCTTGTTTGGGAGATCACACCCGGTCATATTGTGCGATATGTGATCGATGACAAACTCGGAGGAGTTATCTTTTTCACAGAGAGATACCGTTACGGTGAAGATGCCATTACTATCCGGGTCACCGATGGCCATGATGTCATTCTTTTTTATATGCCGGTCTATGTGCATCAGGTGGATCGCTTTCTCATGGCAAATCCTGAAAAATTAGAATTGCTTCCCAACACGCCAAACCCTTTTGGGGAATATACCGATATTCGTTACAGTTTGCCGGTTGGTGCACAGGTCAGCATTAAGATTTATAACTTGCTCGGTAAAGAGATGGATGTTTTGGTTAACAAGTATCAGGATGCGCAGAACTACAGTGTACGCTGGTACGGTGAAACAGAATCCGGTATGCCTGCCCCCAGTGGCGTTTATCTTTGCCGCATGGTCGCCGTTATTGATGGCGAACCGATTGTTATTATGCAGAAGATGATGCTTGTTCGCTAACGCGAACAAGGCAAAAGTACAAAGTCAAAAGAATGTTCAACCCCTCGACTAGCTCGGGGTTGATAATGGGTAGTAAGCTCATGCCCGGGGTTTCACCCCGGGTTATTATTATGTATAACCCTTCGACAAGCTCAGGGTTTGTTAGACCTGCCAGCTCGACCAATCTGAGGCTTGACGAAGGATGGTCATCCTGAAATGCCGGCTATTTGCTGGTGGGTTCAGGATCTCTTTGTAAATGCGATTGTGTAATTACATTGACGATCAAATTCACAACCTATTCAACCACGCTGTGGTTGTATTGTTTTTTTGAGTATGTTTTCTATGGTATTTGACCGCTCTGCGATCTACTAAAGACAGTTCAACCCCTCGACAAGCTCGGGGTTGAAGGTTCGTGGTGCACATATGCCCGGGGTTTCACCCCGGGTTATTATCTTGTTTAACCCTTCGATTGGCTCAGGGTTATAGAAAATCCCGAGTTATTATATGTTTAATCCCTCAACTGACGCAGGATTATAGAAAACCCCGACGAGTGGAGGGGTTTAACCTATAATTACCCGGCATGAAATGCCGGGAATTCAGCCGATATATTCTCACAACCCCGAGCTTGTCGAGGGGTTGAACAGATAATAAAAAAGGCTCGATGACGCGAACATCAATTGATAATTGACGATTGACAAAGGACAATGAAATTATCAAAGACCAATTAACAGTTATTGCATTAAATAGTATAATATAAAAATAGAGACGAAGCATTGCTTCGTCTCTTTAATTGTCCATTAATAATTGTTAATTAAATTATCAACTGTTCTTTGCCTGTCCTGCGCCCCGATGCTTCGGGGCAACGAAGCGGGGTCAACTCTCAATTGCTTATCGCCCTAGGCGATAAGATACCTTCACCAGCACCACATTCTGTGGGATCTCATCATTTAAGGTTCTGATATTATCCGGTAAGTTCAGACTGTTGTCATCCGTACTGAGATTGTTGTTCATAGACCATACTAGAAATAGCGTGGATCCAGGCTGATATTCCCAGCGGAAAACGAAATTAGATTGAAAAGAACTGTACACAAAATCCGGATCATCAATTGTATAATCTGTAAACATATCCCAGTTTTCATCAAAGGAATAAACATCATCTTCTATGGAAATATTATCAGTAAAAAGATCAAAACGTTCTTCATAGATCTTGTTCTCACCGTTGGTCACAACTTTGAAGTTGTTGTATTTACCACTCATAAAGAAAGGCCGAGCACGATACTCAAGAGAGATGTTAGGCGAAATATTCCAATTAACGCCCAATTGCATAGAAGCAGTTTCGCTGTTCAAATCCGACAAAATATAATGTGTTTCGTCATTAAAATCGACGCTAGAAACATATTGGAAGCTCGACATTTCACGTTCCCAATTGGCATAGATGGAAAAATTTAAATATTGGCTTATTTTCCAATCAACTTCAGTTTCAAGTTGGGTAGATCTTTTTAACCTGTCCTTATTTGCACCATTGAGCATAAATACCCAGACATCAATATCTTTAGTAAAATCACTGCCGAGCCAGAACCAACCGTATGTCGAAGATGGCGTTAACAAACGAGGTCCGCCTCGTAAAGCAGTGGAACTAAGATACTCTGAATTGATCTCAAGTCCGGCATTGAAGCCCCAAAGATTTTTAAATTGAATTTCACCTTGGGTGTTGATTCCTGAGTTTTGATGCAGACCGCCGAAATTAAAATTGTTCCATTGCGTAAAATTAACATAAAAGAAATTATAGAACGAGGAAGGTTTTGATTCTTGGTAGCTTAACCAGATATTTTGTCTGATCTCATCCGTGCTGCCTACAAATCCGACATCATTTAATTCCAAGCCCGGGGATTTCCATCCGACCTTCAGCGAGGCTCGGTATTTTCCGCCGAATTTAGCGATCCTAGCTGATCCGCCATGACCGGATAAAGAGGTTCGTGTACTATCATAATTTACCCAAGGTGCGTCCGGGCGTTGAAATAAATGAGATGAAGCTTGCTGAGTTTCTGAAATAGCTTCAGTTGATCCCTGTACATAGGAACCATGAACCCGTGCATCTATCTGCCAGATATGGTCTTTAAAGTAATGACGGAAATCCAGCCCTGTTGTGTAGGCCTGTTTATGCAAATAGTTCAGATGTTCATCATCAAGTTTTCGGTTTACTGCTGTTACAATAACGCCCATTTGCGTTTTACCTTCATTCATATCCCGGCGCAAGGCAGCGATAGTATAATTGGTAAGCGGTTCAACCGTTTGAGTTGAATCAATTCCATTGGAGGAAATAGTTGCGTATTCTTTTTGGGTTACGGCTTCAACGACACCGATGCGCAGTCCTTTTTCCGTTCGACCGGTAACTTTTGCGGCGGCAATAATATCGGTTGCATTAGGGACTTTTGCATATTCATTATCATTCAGGTCCGGCCAATAGTGTGGAGAACGTCCAATTCGACGGGAATGAAAGAGCTGTTCTGTACCGCCATTGACATCAAGTTTAAATGAGGTAATAACATTTCCTTCAATAAAGAAAGGTCGCCGTTCTCCGAAAAAAGTTTCAAAAGCAGAAAGATTAACGGTTGCCGGGTCAGCTTCCACCTGACCAAAATCCGGGTTTACCGTAAAATCTAGAGTAAAGTTATTGGTCAATCCGATTTTTCCATCAATTCCACCGTTGACCTTTATGTCAGAACCATCCATATAGGGATTACCTTCTTCCGCTTCATAGGTGTTCAATAAGCTGACGGCATAGGGATAAATATCGGCTACTTTTCTGGCTTTGATATTATAAAGTCCTCGTAAAGTACCGAATTGATGGACAAAGCCCTGATCATTGCGTTTATGTTCCATCCAAAAACTTTCTTCGTTAAGGCGATGGACATCCCGCATTATATCCAGACCCCAGATCTGTTCTTCTTTATCGGTAAATCGTAATTGTGAAAGAGGAATGCGGAATTCGGCTGTCCATCCTTTTTCATCAATAGTCGTTTTTGCCCACCAGATGGCGTCCCAGCTTTCGTCATCATTTTCGCCATCTCTTGAAATAAAAATATCGCCCACGACACCGGAGGCATTGACAAAGAAACAAAAACAGGTATTTTTGTCATAGTAACTATCAATACATAAAGCCACAAACTCAGAGTTTACATTATCGCGTCGCGTAATTTGTCTGTATATCTTGTCCGGTTCGGGATCGTAAGCTCGAATTGCCACATAAAGGTTATTGTTATCGTAAAGAATAGAAAATTCCGTATCAAACGATGCTGGTATGTTATCATGGGGCTGATGCATTCGGAAGTCTTGAGCTCTTTGGGCTGTTTTCCAGCAGGTATCATCAAGAATACCGTCAATAACAGGAGGATTATTTGTTTTAGAGGTAATGTACTCGCGCGGTTTTTCGGCAAATAAAAGCACGACAAACGCAAGTGTAACAATGATTAGCTTGGATTTAGACATAATACTTACACACTCATTCATGTTGCGCCACACAGCATTCAAGTGTATTTGTAATAAGAATAATATGATTGGGAGAGAGATTCAAGGAAAAAATGATAGAAGATGTAAAACGTGAGACCCCCCCCTACGCTAAAGCTTCGGAGGGCAGGCGTGAGATGTGAGACGTAACACGAAAAATAATGTAGGGGGTCAAAATTTATTCTACGAAGCTTTAGCGAAGTAGAATGTCGAGCCCGTTTCTTTTATGCAAGAAGATTATCCCAAACACAATATAGCCATATCATCCTGAACAACGTCATCCTGAACTTGTTTCAGGATCTCTCTGTAAATGTTATTCGATAAACATGTTAATGATTTTAGAATTTTGAGATTTCTCCGCTACACTTCGTTTCGGTCGAAATGACAGCAAAATATAATTTGTGATTTAAATGGAATATTGAATTTACCAGTCACTAGTTACCAGTCACATCTTTAACCATCTCAACATGCGCAATCTCAATCTCATAAAACTTATCACCAACAAGTTCATACCCCAGTGCTTTATAAAAGGGCACCGCCGATTCGCGGGCATGGAGGATAACTTTTGAATATCTATTTTGAAGGACTACTCTCTCAAATTCTTTGGCAATAGTCCTGCCAACGCCCTGTCCCTGATAGGCTTCTTCCACGGCCATTTGGCGCATTTGGACTGTGTTATCATCGAGTGGTGTGATAATCGCTGTGCCGATCAAAGTGTCACCATCAAAGGCGGAAATATATATATCCTTCTCGGGAAAATCAAAATCGCGGCAATCTTCATGGCGACCCACGGCTTCAATCAGAATGCGATTGCGAAGGGCAATGCTTTCCTCGTAGAGGGGGGAGTTGTGAGTGAAGGATTTGAATGTGATATTCATGCGGTAAATATACAACGATATAAAGAAAAATCGCAACCCAGAATTTCCGGGTTGCGATACTATATAACAATTTACTGTAGAGACAAGGCATTGCCTTGTCTCTACAAAATTATATTCATTATGATTTTACCGTTTCCACTCCAACAACATCAGCGCAAGAATCACCTAATTTTCTTTCCATGCGTCTGTGTTGGAATACATCAAATACGATTGGAACGAAATATAATGTCAGGAAGGTTGAAGCAAAGAGGCCGCCGATAATAGCGCGAGCCATTGGACCCCAAAGTTCGGATCCTGCACCGAGTTCCATGGCCAGCGGGATCATCGAAAGGATGGTCGTTAGAGCTGTCATAAGAATAGGTCGCAAGCGAGTTTCTGAACCCTGAAGAATGGCGTCAGTTACATGATGCTTGCCTTCACGGATCAAACGGTTGATGTAATCGACCAGCACGATACCGTTGTTTACCACAATACCCACTAAGACGACGAGTCCTATCAGGGATGTCAAGTTCAGTGTGGTTCCGGTGGCAAACAACATAATGGCAACACCAATAAGTGCCAGCGGGATTGTGAAAAGAATAATGAAAGGATCCAGCAATGATTCGAACTGTGCGGCCATCACCATATAGACCAGAAGAATGGCAACAAGAATAGCCAGCATAAAGTCGCTTGCTGTTTTTTGCATGTCCTCTGCTGAGCCGGTGATCTGAATACGGAAATCCGAGGGCATAGCCAAGGTCTTGATCTCTGCTTGAACATCAGACGTCACAGACCCCAGATCTCGCCCTGTTACGTTGGCGTCCAGCGTAACCAATCGGCTTTGATCTTTTCTAAAAACGGATACCGGAGCTTCTGTTTCGGTGATTGTTGCGATCGTGCCTAGGGGAACCTGTGTTCCGCCCGGCGTTTTAATGAAGATATTTTTCAGGTCCTGTTCAGATTCGCGATATTCGCGATCAAGTTGGACATAGACATTATATTCTTCACCGTTCTCACGATAGATCGAGGCGATTTTTCCCTTAACGGCAGTTTCTACGATCTGTGAGAGCTGGGCAATATTTAGCCCCATTTTACCGGCTTTTTCACGATCGATCTGGATGGTATATTCCGGTTGAGGATCCGAGAAAGAAAGGTTCATATCTACGATACCTGAAATATTTTCCATTTTACTTTTCAATTCAACGGCAATCGCTTCTGCTTGAACCAGATCATACCCGTAGACCTCTATGGTCATATCTGCACCGGCACCCATCATGCCACCGCTTGAAAAAGTAGCCTTTACTCCGGGGATCGCGTTGATCTTATCACGCAATTCATCCTGGATCTCAAACTGAGAACGCTTGCGTTGATTTTTGTCGACCAAAGAAATGGTGACGGAACCACTATTTGCTGTACCGCCAAAAATTGCCCCAAAGCCACTTTGTCCACCAAAATTCACATTGACATTCTCTAATTCAGGGACGGATGTGGTGATCAAGGTTTCGATCTGTTTGAAGTAAGTATCTGTTGTTGGCAAGGCTGTACCGACTGGGAGTTCAACATTAAAATTGATCTCACTTTCATCGGTCTTGGGCATAAATTCAAACCCGACTTGTCCCAACATCACAAATGATACAATGAAAAGAGCCAGAATTGAAAAGACCATGATCTTTTTATGTCTCAGTGACCACTTTAAAGATCTGCGATAAACACGGCCTAAAGAGTCAAAGAATTTACTCATACCAGTATCAAATTTCGACATGGCTTTACTCTTGTGTCCCTGCTGTTTTTTGGAGAGCAGTTTGGAGGACAATAAAGGTACCAGTGTTAAAGAAACGAACAATGAAACAGACAGAGAAATAATAATGGTCATTGCAAGATCTTTAACCATCATGCCAGCAACGCCGCCTAAAAAGAGCATGGGTATAAAGATCGAAAGTGTTGTCAGTGTAGATGCCGATACGGCTGTTCCCACTTCTGATGCGCCCTTATCGGCAGCAATACAAATGGGTT
>Ga0307992_1001117_pt1 | contig 16153 bp, 17 predicted proteins | sample EllFjometagen133_FD_203162 | JGI IMG/M metagenome (GOLD analysis project Ga0307992, IMG submission 203162) | Marine microbial communities from Ellis Fjord, Antarctic Ocean - #133 | ecosystem: Environmental > Aquatic > Marine > Unclassified | place: Southern Ocean | collected 2014-10-08
TAATCATAGGCTTTCCAAAAAATTACTGAGTCTTCAGAAATAACATTAACCGGCCAATAATCCACATCCACAATAGTCTTAAAAGGTTCGCTGTGAGAAGAAAACGTCACCATATGTTCTGGTCGCATTGATTCCACCATGTGCCAAAAAGAAGATCCAGTGACAATGATTCGAACCGGAGCAATCGTATCCCATAAATTATTGTGATACATCGGAAGCGGTTGATAAGCTTGTTGAAGTCGATTCGGGCTAACAACGTATTCATATGACAAAGCCGATAAAAATTCAGGATGAATTTGAGTATCACAATCAAAATTTGAAAGCACTACATTTTCTAAGGGAATTTTTTTATCTTCTAAATATTTCTTAAGCTTTTTAGCGGCATAAGTAGTATTAGAAGCCTTGCATTTCATTTCCCCAGCTTTAACTTTATGAACCGTGACAATAAAATCATAAAAAGTTTCTCCAAATTTATCTTTCAAAATTTTCACTTTTTCATCTCGACTTTCTTTGCTTTCTCGTTCCTCTAAGGCTAACAAAATTATTATTTTATCATTAGGATAATGAGCCTTATCAATGGAAGCAATCGCAGGCTCAATAATTTCAGCCGTTTCGCCAGCCGTTGGCAGCATCACCACGTGATAAACATCCTGCCAATTTAAAAATTCTTTGCGATTTTTGTAATCACCTTCCAGTCGCTTAAGAAACTCAATCCGTTCTTTAATATTTCTTTTGAGCTCTTTAATATTCTTTCTTTTGAAAAAACTTTTTTTAAATTCACTTTTTAAAGCGACCAGTTCTTTCTCTATTTCAATTTGAAGTTTACGTCCATCATTAATATTTTGAACTCGATAAAGCCAGTCAACTTTATTCCAACGTTTCATTTTTTTATAAGCCAAAATTGAATAAGTAGCGATGTAAACAGTTCGATGCAACCAGTAAATATCATAAAGAATAATAAAAAGTGCTACCCAAATTGGAAGAAAAAAAGAAAAAATAAACATTCCGATCAAAGTAATCCAAGTCAAAAAACCTGGCAAAATTTCAAAAAATCTTTGCCATCGTCGCTCTTTGGGGTCTTTAGTGCGAGGATCTGGATACGCCCAATTTTCTCTTCCTCCGTTGATATTTTTAGCCATAAAAATTTATAGATTAAATTTAAAATAAAAATTAGCGATTCACTAACACAATTGCGATAGTATACACTAATATTACAATTTGTAAAATCAATCCCGCTAAAATAAGAAAATATCCACCCAAAGTTGATACAGAAATTTCATTCAAATCTTTTTTTTCGCATTTAATAATTTGTAATTTATTCTGTTTAGAGCAAATTAAAAATCCCCCCAAAAGATTATTAACCAACATTATTATTAAACCACTAAAAACTACAAAAAAGATATCTAGAAAATGACGATCCTCCGAATTAATAGCAATTTTATCAATTCCGAAAAAAGAATTATAATGTAAAATTAAAGCTGTCTTATCAAAATCAAGTCCCAGCCAAAAAATAATCCAAGACGCTAGATTCAACAATAACCCTATTAAAAAAATACCAATCAAAAATTTATTTCGAAAAAAAAATTGAAAACACTTTTTATCATTTTGCATAAATTTAGCCAGACTGTTATCGAAAATGTTTTAAAAAAATTCACCTTCTCCTATTTCTTTTTATTTCTTTAATTATTCCTTCTACTTCATTAACAATAATTTCATGCGGTTGTTCAAGAATTTCAAGCACAAATTTATCAAACATTTTAATCCGATACCGAAATTCCTCTAAATTCATTAAAGAATAATTTATTTCTTGACCCATCTCGGCTTCTAGCTCTTCAATTAAATGTTTCAATTTAGCGCGAGAAAGACCATCCACAACCAACAATAAATCGGTTTTAGATTTTTTATTATTAATAAATATCCCTGAAACTAATCCCAACTTAACATCTCCCAAGCTTTTAACCTTATTGAGTTGCTCGCATTGAGGATAAATATTTGATTTTACCACTAGCCATTTTAATTCATCATGAAAAGAATATTTCGTATTCACAAAAAAAGCTTTGTGTTTTTTAATAGTTCGAGAATAAAGAAATTTAGCATTAACCAATTGCTCTAAAATTTTTTTAGCTTCATTTTTAACAGTTTTAGTATCAAACTTATTTTTCTCTAAAATTTCGTTGGTATTTAAAGAAATTTTTTCATTCAACATAAAAAACTTAATCAATCGCCACCTAATTCTAGACCCAAATAAAAATTCTAGTTCGTTTTTCATATTTTTCAAAAAAGATTAGTCCTCATAAATTGGGGATTAAGCGTTCAGGCAAAGTTCGACCCGCCTTCGCTGAAGCTACGGCGAGGCAAGGGAAAAACTGAGCAACGGAACGAAATGTATTTCAAAAATACATAGAGTGAGTAGCAAAAGTTTTGACAAAGAAATTTGCCAAACGCTTAATTCCTAAAAGTGTAAATATTTTATATGTCTGATAGAGACCTTCTGCGTTTTTAAATTAAAAATTATCCCCACAAAATCTACTCGCCATTCCACTTCTCTCAAGTTCCTTTCGGCCAAAAAATATTGAATTATTTTAAATATTTTTTTTAATTTTGATTTATTAACACTTTCTTCTGGTACCACATCCCGACCTTGACTTTTTCTAGTTTTTACTTCCACAAAAACCAGTTTGCCCTTGGGATCTTCGACAATCAAATCAAGTTCTCCTAAACGATACCCTTTTCGATTATAGTAATTTTTTTCGATAATCTTATAACCATTAGAAACAAAATAATTGGCAGCTAAAATTTCCCCTTTAGATCCAAGATTTTGCAAAATAAAATTTTAAAACTAAAATTGAAACGCTCTAATGCCATTCTCAACTAACCACTCTCCACCAAGTCTTGATAATTTCAACTGCCCTGTATAAATAATACTACGTAATTTAACGGGGTAAACCCCAGTTAAATAGTGCTTCATAATTTAACGGGGTAAACAACTTTGAAAAAAATATTCAATGTATCTACGGATACAATTTCATATTTTTTTCTTTGTCTCGTTCAAAATTTTCTACAACTTACAAGTAGTAGTTAATTGAAAATGGTATAATAGTTTCCTTCGCAGTAATAATACTACACAAACAATCAGCAATCAAGACGGTTATTTGCTTCCCTCTTCAAAAGCCAAAGCGGTATTCAAGATAGATTGCTCTTGCCACCAAGGACCAATTAATTGCATTCCAATTGGTAATTTTTTCCCATCCATTTGAGCAAAACCGGCATTAATAGAAATAGCTGGCAACATAGCCACATTGACTGGCACTGTAGAAATATCCACTAAATACAGCTCTAAAGGATTATCACATTTTTCCCCAATCTTGAAAGCCGGCCCCATCATTGTCGGCGTTAAAATCAAATCCACTTCCTCAAAAACTTTTTTAAAACTTTGCTTTATCAGATCTCGAACCTCTTGGGCCTTCTTGTAATAAGCATCTTTATAACCAGCCGACAAAGTATAAGTTCCTAAAATAATTCTTCGCTTCACTTCATCTCCCAAGCCAGTTTCTCTTGATTTTAAATAAGTATCCAAAATATTGTCTGCCTCACTTTGAGCTCCGTATCTAATTCCATCAAACCGAGCTAGATTGGAACTAATCTCAGAACAAATCATTAAATAATAAACCGCTAAAGAATATTTAATTCCCGGAATTTCAACGTCAACAACTTCGGCTCCATTTTTCTTAGCCCACTTGATTTTATCTTGAATAATTTTTTTGACATCAGCATTAACGTCATCACCCAAAAATTCTTTCAAAACTCCGATCTTCACTCCTTCAATTTCTGGTTTCAAGTTATTTAAAAAATTAGTCTCTTTTGTGACGGTAGTATTGTCTCGAGAATCTTTTTCGCAAATTTTATCTAAAATAATCGCGGTATCTTCAACGCTATTTGTGAAAGGCCCAATTTGATCATAGCTAGAAGCCATCGCAATTAAACCACTTCGAGAAACTCTTCCATAAGTTGGTTTCATTCCAACTATTCCACAATAACTAGCTGGACATCGAATTGATCCTCCGGTGTCCGAACCCAAAGACCAAACTGCCTGCTCATCCGCTACTACCGCCGCCGAACCACCAGAAGAACCACCTGCCACTCGCTCCGTATCAATCGGATTTTTTACCACTCCATAAGCTGAATTTTCAGTTGAAGTTCCCATTGCAAACTCATCCATATTAGTTTTTCCCAATAAAACAGCCCCGGCTTTTTTCAATTTCCCAATCACAAAATTATCATAAGGCGCTTTATATTTTTCTAAAAGCTTAGAGCCTGCAGTAGTAATTCCTCCGGCCACACAAAAATTATCTTTAACGGCATAAGGAATTCCTTCTAACAACCCAATTTCTTCGCCATCGGCAATTTTTTTATCAACTTTTTTAGCAGTCTCTAAGGCTTCCTTTTCTCTCACACTCAAAAAACCATTTATCTCTGAATTTCGCTTTTTAATCCGCCCCAAATATTGCTTAGTCAATTCTTCAGAACTAATTTTTTTCTCAACTAATTTTTTATGTAATTCTTTTATCATTGTTTTTAATTACTAATTGGCTTTTTTAATACACCAGAGCGTATTAAATAAATCTAACTTCTACTGCCCGTCTCGCTAAGGCTTGCCGAGGCGGACAATTTTCCAATTTCGTTTAAAAACTGTGATTGGAAACAGTCCCCTAATTCGTTTTTCAAATTTTTCGCTCAAAATTTGAAAATTTCGTTACGAATTAGATTTATTTAATACATTCCTTACTTTTAAATAATCATTTTCTTGATCAGGAAAATTACCCTTAATTCCCGCGACTAATCCTTCTGGTTTTTCTAAAACTTCATCCACTCTCAATTGATTATTATTCAATTGATAATGATCAAATTTTTCTACCTTTTCAGACTGAACTTCTTGAATACTGCCGAAAAAATCCAAAATATTATCCAGATCTTGAGTAAAAGTTTTTTCTTCTTTTTTGGTTAATTTAATTCGAGCCAATTCAGCTGTTTTTCGAACTTCTTCAATTGTAATTTTTTTAGACATACTTTTGTTAAACACCCAACCTTCAACTTTCAATATTCATTCAACAATCAATATGTAAATAAACGATTATTGAATGTTAAAAGATTGAATATTGGATGAATGTTGGATATTGATTATTGAATATTTAATTTATAAATCAAATTTTAGAAACTTTTCATTTAGACTATTTTAATTTCTCAAGCAATTCTTTCTCGTCTAATATTCTGATTTTTAATTTTAACGCTTTTTTATATTTACTACCAGGCTTTTCTCCAATCACCACAAAATCAGTCTTGGAACTAACCGAGGAAGAAATTTTCCCACCCGCCTCTTTTATTAAATCCTTAGCATCTTCTCTTGTCAACTCCGCCATTGTTCCCGTCAAAACAAAAGTTTGTCCGGCTAGCTTTTTTTTCTCAATTATTTTTTTAGATTCCACTGCTTCCATAAAAATTCCGGCTTGGTCTAATTTTTCCAAAATTGATTTATTAACATCTTCCAAAAACCACTTAATCACACTCTCAGCAATCCTTTTTCCAAAGCCATTTATTTCAGATAATTCTTCGCTGGAAATTTGATTAAGAACCTTAATCAAGTCTTTAGGTTTTTTTATGATCAAACTTAATTGTTGATATTTTTTACCTAAATCAGTTTGACTATTTTCTAATTCTTTCTTTAACAAAATAATTCCCTCCTCTCCCAAATGACGAATTCCCAAACCAAATAATAGTTTTTCAAAAGTAGTTTTCTTGCTAGACTCAATCGCCTCAATCAAATTCAAAGCGGATTTTTCGGCAAATCTTTCCAACCCCTCCAAATCGCCCAGCTTCAAACTAAAAATATCCGCCACCGAAGAAATCAAACCTTCATTCATTAATTGCTCCACAATACTCTTTCCTAATCCATCAATATTCATTCCCTTTTTTGAAACAAAATGAATTAACCTCTCTTTTTCAACTGCGAAACAATTTTTATTAATGCAAAAATGAGCTGAACTTAACTCTTTTTTATTATCAGCAATTTTTTCTCGGATAACTTTTCCCCCACACATCGGACAAATTTCTGGCATTTTAAATTTCTGTTCTTTTCCGGTTCGTAATTTTTTTATTACCTCCACTACTTCTGGAATAATATCTCCAGCTTTATGAATCACTACCGTATCACCAATTCGAATATCCTTTTTAACGATCTCATCTTCATTATGTAAAGTCGCTCGAGAAACCACGCTCCCAGCCACTTTAACCGCCCGCAAAACCGCCACCGGTGTCAAAGCGCCCGTTCGCCCAATTTGAATTTTAATATCTTCAATCACGGTCGTCACTTGTTCTGGAGAAAATTTCCAAGCGATTGCAAATCGCGGAGACTTTCCGGTAAACCCTAATTCTTTTTGATATTCTTTAGAATTGATTTTAATTACCATCCCATCAATCCCATAGGGTTGCTTATCTTTTTTAGTTTCCCAGGCTTGATAAAAACTTTTTATCTCTTCCAGGGATTTAAAAAATTGATGTTCTTGATTAACTTTAAAACCAGCCTCAACCAAAAATTTCAATTCTTCTTCTTGCGTTTTTGGCTCATTAACTTCTGATCGAATTTCTTCTAGACTATAAATATAGGAATCTAAATTTCTAGAAGCCGCCACCTTAGAATCTAATTGTCGCATCGAACCCGCTCCGGCATTCCGAGAATTAGCAAACTCTGACATATTTTTTTCTCGTCGATTTTTATTAATCCGAGCTAATTCTTTGATCGGCAACCAGCACTCTCCCGTGACGGTCAAGTCAATCGCTTGATTTAATTTCAAAGGAACGCTTTTGATAGTCTTAATGTTCTCCGTCACTTTTTCCCCAATCACCCCGTCCCCTCGGGTCGCTCCTTGCACCAAGACTCCTTTTTTATAATCTAAAATAATTTTCAAACCATCAATTTTCAATTCCACCACATAATCAAAGTCAACTTTAATTCCTTTTTTCTCTAAAATCTTTCGATTCCGAACTTCCCACTCTTCTAATTCTTCAAAACTGAAAGCATCGTCCAAAGACCACTGTCGCACCCGATGTTTCACTTTCTCAAATTTCTTCAAAGGCACTCCGCCAATTCTTTGAGACGGCGAATCCGGAGTTTTCAACTGAGGATACTTTTTTTCTAACAATCTTAATTCTTCCATTAAGGAATCATAAACTGCATCGGTCAAACTCGGATCATCCAAAACATGATACCGATATCGGTATTCATCAATCACCTTTCTTAATTTTTCCGCTCGTTGCTTAATTGTTTTCAACACTAGTTTAAATAAAAAAATAAGAGCTTTCTCTCTTATTAGTTTATCATCACCAACCTGTCTTTTCTAGAGTATTTTATTCAATTTTTATTTTTCATTCAAAATACAGTATTATTTCCTGTGTTATTAAAAATGTTATAATGCAAGAAAAAAGGAACCCAAAAAAAATTAATTAGGTCCCTTTTTTTATTCTTGAAATCCGCTTTGATCATCCTGTGTTTTTTTGTTGAGCTCTTTTTAATTTTTCTTCTTCAGAAAAATCATCAAAGACCTTCCTGAAAGACGGACTTGAGCGATACATCCATTCAAATCCCTCTAACATAGATCCCTTATCTTTTTTTCGATTCATTCGATCAATCGAAGCCATTGTGTCAAAAGAACACTTCCATGTTTTTTTAGGCATCGCTCCTCCTTGAAATTATCTTGTTTTAAAAATTTCATTTAAACGTGAATTTATCTTGAAATTACAATAAATTCACGCTAAAACACCATAATAACGTAAAAATTCATCAAAAACACCCCAGACTCACGCTAAAAATTATACTTGAAAAACTATTTTTTCCTCCAATCGCTAATCTCAACCTTCCCTCGTCCTTTATCAACAATCGTAACCTTTTGCTTTTCTCTCCAACCATACTTTTCCATGATCGACTTAGGAATAGTGACAGTATAGCTGTACTTACTATCTTTTTTAATCTTATGAATAAATTTTTTATCCATTTTTCTTATTTTAAAAATTAGACGCGTCTATAGAAGCGTCCATAAAAGCTTCTATGTAAATTATTATATCATAATTCACCTCCTAAGAAAATAAAAAATAGAAGCGTCTATAGACGCTTCTATTTTAAAAATTATAATTTTTATATATAGATAAAACTTTCTCTGCAATTTTAGAAATTAAAAATTTGAGTGCAATTCGAGGCGAAATTGAAAATTTCAGCGAAGCGCACTTAATAGTGCGACGAATTAAAAGCGGAGATAGGGATTAAGTTTAAATACAATTTCGTAGTGAAATTTAAAATTTTTGAGATAAATTATTCAAACAATTTTTGAAGCACTGACCATAGTCAATGTAATAAAATTTTTGGATAATTTAATTAAAAATTTTAGATTAAGTAGAAAAGACATTTGAATTTAGTCCCATAACAAAGAAGTGTGCCTAATTTTTAACTTTCCAACACGGCTTTAATTCTTCGAACGCCAGAGGATGAAGATTTTTCCTTGGTAATCTTGAAAGTTCCTTCAATTTCGCTAGTATTCTCAACATGAGGACCACCGCAAATTTCCTTGGAATATTCGCCGATAGTGAAAACATTAACTTGATCTCCATATTTATTTTCAAACGAACCGTGAGCACCAACTTTTTTAGCTTCGTCCAAACTCATCTCCTCTTTGACGACTGAAGTCTTGCTTTGAATAGCTTCGTTGACAAATTCTTCTACCGACTTGATTTGCTCTTCAGTCAATTTATCAGGATGAGAAAAATCGAATCGAATTCGTTCTCCATTGATATTGGAACCTTTTTGAAAAACATGCTCCCCTAGGGTTTTTCGAAGTCCCGCTAAAAGCAAATGTGCCACCGTATGGAGTTGTTTAGTTTGCTCTTTGGTATCCGCTAAACCACCCTTGAACATTCCAGCACTAGCCGTTCTTGAAAGATCTTGATGAGTAGCCAGTTCTTTTTTGAAATTTTTTTCATCAACTCTCAAACCTTGTTCGTGGGCTAAATCTTTAACCATTTCGATTGGAAATCCATAAGTTTGAAATAAATCAAAAGCTTCTTTCCCGGTAATAACCAAATTACTAGCATTCTCGAAAAGTCCCTCCTCTACTTTAATTTTTTGGTCAGGGATTCCTTTGATAAATTTTTCTAAAGCTTTAGCCCGATGAGAAACTTTATTTTTTTCTTCCCCTAATTCCGCAAAAGTTTTGTCATAACCGTCAGGAATAAAAATTGGATCAAAACCAAAAGCTAATTTATTTTGACCTTTTCTTTCTTCAGTAATCTTTCCCTTAACAGAACCTTCAAAAAATGAAATTTCCCTGCCATCAAAATAAGCGATTACACATTTGGCTTCCGCATTCTGATTTTTGTTTTCTGTTAAATCTAAAATACCTTGAGTCCCTAAGTATTTTTCTAGCCATTTAATCAAAGCTCCTGGAAAACCATTCCAGGCTTCCAAATGAAGAGCGGTATCTTCAACGATAATTGGTCTTTTAATTAATTTATAAGCTTCAATTATCTTATACTCAGCCACTTCTCTAGGATCAACTGATTGAATTTCAGGTAAATGAGATTCATAAAAGCTTAATCGCATTTTGCCCTTGGTTAATTCCCGATACTCTCTAATTTTATCTGGATTAGAAGAAACCAAAACGACATCTTGTTTAAAACTAATTATCTTTTCGAATTGTTTTAAGCCTTTTTCTAAGGTCGCTTGAAATTTCTCTTTCTCTTCCTTGATAATTGTTAAAATATTTTCGCCAGCTACTTCTGGATAAATATCTTGATAGATTTTTTGAACCGCTTCTCCAATTTGGTTGGTGAATAAATAATCAATTCCAATCTTATGCGCCTCTCGAACTGCTCGTCGAATTAGTCTTCGCAAAATATATCCCCGCTCAGTATTAGAAGGTCGAATTCCATCCGCCACCATAAAAACTGAAGCTTTGATATGATCAGCAATAATTCGAAATGATTTTTTGTTATCTTGATATTCTTTGTTGGATAATTCTTCAATTCTTTTAATAATTGGATGAAAAAGTTCCCCTTGATAATCATCCTTAAATCCATTCAAAATTGCCACAACTCTTTCCATTCCCATTCCAGTATCAACATTTTGTCGAGCAAGTTTTTTGAATAAACCCTCCGCATTTTTTTCATATTCCATAAAAACATTATTCCAAATTTCAACCCATTTATCATTTTCTGGATCGAATTTTTTTGGAATTTCTTCCATCAAACCTGTCCAATAAAAAATTTCGGTGTCTGGTCCACAAGGTCCAGTTTCGCTAGGTGGACCCCACCAATTTTCACTTTTAGGTAGCTTGGCAATTCGATCTTCCGAAAAATCCAACTCTCGCCATTGCTCATAAGATTCTCTATCAAAAGGCGCATCTTGATCACCTTCAAAAACTGAAACTGCCAATCGATCTTTATCCAAACCTAACCACTGAGAAGATGTTAAAAATTCACAGCTCCATTGAATTGATTCTTTTTTAAAATACTCACCCAATGACCAATTCCCCAACATTTCAAAAAAAGTATGATGTGTAGTATCCCCTACTTCTTCAATATCAATAGTTCGAACACATTTTTGAACATCAACTAATCGAGTTCCCTGAGGATGATTTTCTCCCATTAGATAAGGAACAATTGGTTGCATACCAGAACTAATAAACAAAGAAGTTGGATCATTTTCCGGCACTAATGAAAAAGAAGGTAAAACAGCATGTTGTTTGGCTTCAAAAAATTTTATAAATTTTTCCCTTAATTCTTGAGCCTTAATCATTTATTTTATTTTAATAATTAAATTTTAAAATATATCTTAATGATAGATTAGGGATAATTTAAATTCAATAGAGAGTGATGATGACATTACTTAGCAAGAATGGTTTTTTTATAAACATCTAAATTGTCCAAAGCAATTCCTGTTCCCTTGGCCACACAAAGTAAAGGTTCATCCGCCACATAACATGGTACTCCTGTCATTTGAACAATATATTGATCTAAATTTCGAAGCAAAGCACCGCCGCCAGACAAAACCATTCCTTTATCCATAACATCCGCTGCTAATTCCGGCGGAGTTTCTTGAAGAACTTTTTTAATAGCCTCAATCACTTCTCTAAGTTCATCCTGAAGAGCCTCTGTCACTTCATTGGAAGAAATTTTAACATTTTTTGGCAAACCTCCCATTAAATCTCTTCCTCTAATTTCAACATATTTTTCATTTATTTGAGGAACTGCCCCACCGACTGCAATTTTTATTTCTTCAGCCGTTCTTTCTCCAATGGACAATCCATGTCTTTTTTTAATATAATTGGCGATGGCATTATCAAATCGGTCTCCTCCCACTCGAGCACTATGCGCCGCCACAACCCCTCCCAAAGAAATTATAGCCACTTCCGAAGTTCCTCCTCCGATATCAATAATCATATTACCAGAAGGATTGTTAATTGGAATCCCTGCCCCAATGGCCGCCAAAACTGGCTCCTTAACAATATAGGCGTTTTTAGCTCCAGCATTATTCGTGGCTTCAATCACCGCTCTTTTTTCAGTAGAAGTGACCCCGGCTGGAATAGAAACCAAAATATCTGGTCTAATAAATCTAACCCGGGGGCTAACTTTATTCACAAAATATCGGATCATCGCTTCGGTCACTTTATAATCAGCGATTACCCCATTTTTTAAAGGTCGATGAACTTTTATCATTTCAGGCGCTCTTCCGATCATTTCTTTAGCTTCGTTCCCCACTGCTAAAATCTTGTTATCGTTAATATCAACCGCTACAACAGAAGGCTCATTGATCACAATGCCTTTTTTCGGAACAAAAATTAAAGTATTGGCTGTCCCTAAATCTATCCCTATTTTATTTAAAAAAAGATTTCTGAAATTCAATTATTTGTTTTATTTATTATTTACAAAACTTTTTTAACATCTCTCAAATTTTCAAAATTTTATTTAAAAAAATCTTTTAAAAAATCATCCTGCAATTGAAACATTTCAGCAGAATGTTCTAAGCCAGTTAAATGCAAACAACCGTGAATTAAATTTTTAGCCAACTCTTTCTCGGCCTCAATATTATCTTCTTGCGCATTTTTTTCAATCACTTTCCAGCACAAAATTAAATCTCCTTCTATTTTTTTATCATCAAAATTATAACCGAAAGATAAAATATCCGTCACTTCATTTTTATTTCGATAATTTTTGTTCAAATTTTTAATTTCTTTTTCTGAAACTTTAGCAACACTAATCAAAGCTTGATGTTCAGCTGAAATAATTTTTTTAAGTCGCAAAAAATCAATGCTTTTTTTCAACCAAATTTGCGCTAATTTTTCTGGAAAAACTTTTTCTAAATTTTGAATATTTTTTGAATTCATAAAAATTTTGAAAAATTATACCCAAAAACAAATCCTTAGCATTAGGAATGTTTAATTATAAGAATATTTAAAAAGATTTGAATTTACTTTTCTTGAAGCAACTCCATAACAATTTTTCGAACCACATTTCCGTCGGCTTGTCCTTGTAAAGCTTTCATACTTTCACCCATTGCCAAGCCCATCTGAGAAGCATCTTTGATGTCATTTTTAACCATAACTTCTTGAACAACTTCTTTAATTTTTTCAAAACTCAATTCAGCCGGAAGATATACTTTTAAAATATCGATTTCAACTTGCTCTTTTTCCGCTAACTCTGGTCGATTCCCTTCAGTGTATTTAGCCACAGCATCTTTCCGTTGTTTAACGGCTCGCTTAATAACTTCAATAACCTGCTCATCTGACAATCCCTCTTCTCGGAGCTTGAGACTAATTTCAACATTTTTAATCTCAGAATTTAGCATCGATAAAACCGACTTTTTTTCAGTATTTTTTTGACGAAAAGCCTCAACAAAATCTTTTTTAATATTTTCTTTTAAACTCATATTTTTGGAAAATTATTTTCAAGAAATTTTCTGAAAATAATTTATTGAATTAATTTCTTAAAAAATTCTTTTTTTAACTTCTTTGAATTTTTCATCATCAAAAATACCCATTTTTTTGAGTTTATCAGCTTCTTTTTTAACTTTTTTTCGATAAAGAGCATCGTCTTTAAGTTGTTTTTTAGATTTTTCTTTAACGTTAAACTGAGACTTTCTGGCTCTCATTAAAACTTTACTTTCTTGCATTCTGCGAGAAAAACGTCTAATTAAACTTTCTGATGTTTCTTTTTCTTTCTTTACAACTTCTACCATAAAAATTCCTCCTTTCTTGTTTGTTAAATTATTTAAATTAAATTCCTGTTTTTACATACCACTTGCCTCCTATTAAATGAAGGTGAATATGAGGCACTTCCTGCCCGCCCGCTTTTCCATTTCGAATCAATAGTTTATATCCAGCCTCGTCAATTCCTTTTCCAATAGCAATTTTTCGAGCCACCATTATCAACCGACCCATAAGTATCTCATTTTTTTTATCTTCTGTCAAATCGCTAATTGACTCAATATGTTCCTTGGGAATTATCAAAACATGAACCGAAGCAACCGGATGAACATCCGCAAAAGCCATCACTAAATCGTCTTCAAAAATAATTTCCGTAGCGATTTCTCGATTAACAATTTTGCAAAAAATACAATCCTTATTCATTAATATTTCAATTAAAACTATTTAACTCGAACTTCTTTTTTAATCTTCTCTAGCTTCTTCTTAACCTCAACAACCACTTTTTTCAAAGTGACTACTTCTTGATTACCACCCGTCATATCTTTGATAATCACAGTTTCATCTAACGATTCTCGTTGTCCCATAATCAAAACTAGATCCACTCCTAGTTGATCAGCTTTCTTTAGTTGAGCTTTAAGATTTCCTCGTCCAAAACTTTCCGCTACGGTTATTCCCGCTTTTTCCAACCCTTGAAAAATCGATAAACTTTTCATTTTAGCTAAATCTCCCAATTGAGCCAAGAAAACTTTTGGCTTAGAAGTTTTTGCGCCCTTAATTCCTTTCTCTTTCATCGCGTCCACTAATCGATCCATTCCAGCCGCAAAACCAACCGCCGGAGTTTTCTTACCACCCAATTTTTCAATTAAATAATCATATCGTCCACCACCACCCAATGCTATTCGGCCTTCCTTGTCATCACTAGCCCAAAATTCAAAAACTGTTTTAGTATAATAATCTAAACCTCGAACTAAATGAGGATTGATACTATAAGCAATCGCTAGCTCATCTAAACATTCCAATAAATAGGTAAAATGTTTTTTACAATCTGGACATAAATGATCCACCGATTGAGGTGCCTGCTCCACTACTTGGGTGCATTTTTCTTCTTTACAATCTAAAATTCGCAACGGATTAGTTTTTAATCGATTTTTACAATTCATACACAAGGATTGCTTTCGATTTTTCAAATAGCTAACTAACAATTTATTGTAATTTGGTCGACATTCTTTGCAACCGATACTATTAATCTGCAAATCAATTTTGTTAATTCCGATTGAACTAAAAATCCGCAAAGCAGTTTGAATAATTTGAGCATCTAAAATTGGGTCTTGCTCACCAATGGCTTCAAAACCAAATTGAGAAAATTGTCGATAACGTCCTTTTTGCGGTCGATCATGTCGAAACATTGGTCCCATATAAAAAAGTTTGACGGGACTCGGTTTGGTTCTCATCCCATGTTCAATGTAAGCTCTAACAATACTAGGAGTTCCTTCTGGTCGCAAACTGACTTTTTTGCCACTTTGAGTTTCGAATTTATACATCTCCTTTTCGACTACATCGGTATCCTTGCCAGTTGTTCGCTCAAATAGATCGACTGTCTCCACCATCGGAGTATCAATTCGACCGTAATTATAATCAAAGGCAATTTTTCGAACTGCTTTTCTAATTTTTTCCCAATAAGTTTGTTCATCCGGAAGAATATCCCTCATTCCCCTAACGGTTTGAAATTTAATTTTTTTCTTGCTTGGATTTCCAGTGTTTGTCTGATTTAATTTTGCCATTTTTTTAAGATAGTTAACTGTTTAAAATTTTTTAATTATTTCATCCTAAAATATAAATCAATTTTAAAAATAATTATTTTTTGGGACTGTTTCCAGGCACGATTTTGCCTGCCTCGCCAAAGTGGAACGGCGGCGGGTTACGAAAAATTAGAATTTTGAGGTAAAAAGAGTACCTGGAAACAGTCCTCTTTTAATTAAAAATTTTGATTTTATCGAAAGGCCAAGCTCTTAATAAAACTTTTCCAACCACAAATTCACTGGGCAAAACTCCCCAAGACCTTGAATCACTACTGTATTTTCGATTATCGCCAAAGACTAAAAATTCATCGGCTTTAACCTCAAAAACACATTGATCTAGGCATTCAGTGTTATGCAACATTTTAACTAAATAATCACTTTCGTCTAAGATTCCACCCTGAGGATTTTCTTCATTATACAAAATAACTTCTCCATCTTTAATTTCAATTCTATCCCCCGGTAAACCAATCACTCTTTTTATAAAATATTCCTTAGGATTTTTCGGATTACGAAATACAATAACTTCTTTTCTAGAAATATCCTTAAAACTATTAACTGTAAAAAATTTCTTCTCTTCAGTTCCCACTACCGTTTTTTTATAACCAAACTCATTAACAATCAGATATTCCCCATCATGAAAATTTGGTTCCATTGAAGCCCCTTGTACAAAAAAAGGTTGAAAAACAAAAGTTCTAATTGGAACAATTATTATTAAAGAAACAACTGCTATTTTAAGCAATTCAAAAATATAGACAATCGCTACTTTTATTTTACTGTCAATTTTTTCTTCTGGTTCTTCTTTCGAATTTTCTTCTGGCTCCATTTTAAAATATTTTTAATATACTTACGAGAACTTAAAAAGCCCCTAAAATCTAACTTTATACGACATTATACAATATAATTATAGAAAAGTCAATCCAAAAATTTCAACTATTTCAAGCTTTTAAAAACTATTTAATTTCGATATATTATTTAAAAAATCACACTAATTTTTCAAATAATTCCACGATTTGTTTTTGAAAATTTTCTTTGGTCGATTCATTAACTAAGGTATAGTCGGCTATAGCAATTGGTCCTCCTTTTTGAGTCCCTTCAATCTCTGTCCAATCC
>Ga0307992_1001119_pt1 | contig 16144 bp, 29 predicted proteins | sample EllFjometagen133_FD_203162 | JGI IMG/M metagenome (GOLD analysis project Ga0307992, IMG submission 203162) | Marine microbial communities from Ellis Fjord, Antarctic Ocean - #133 | ecosystem: Environmental > Aquatic > Marine > Unclassified | place: Southern Ocean | collected 2014-10-08
TATAAACTGGAGCAAAAATAAAAGCCAGGATTAAACCAGTGATAATTGATAATAAAATTGGTTTTAAAATGAAAAAAGATAAAACAATTAAGCCGAAAAATACTGTTGTTGTAAGAACCTTATTTATATATTCTTTTTCCATTAAATCATAAAGATTTCTAAATTTATAAATCTTTTTTATAATTCTTAATAAATTCTTCCTTATTTTAATAATTTTTTTTATTTTTATATCTTAAGATTTAAACCGTGAATCTCACTTAATTTTTCCATCAGGATTTTTATGAAATAAATGATTTATTAATAATTCCATAAAAGTTTTTTACAAAAGATTTAAAAGTTTAAGAAATTAAAAGATTTAATGAATTTAATAAAAAAAGTTTTTGATGGTGAAGTAGATTCTTTTATTCATATTCTATTTCAAAGATTTAGTAAAGGGGAGTTTAAAAATAGGGCATTGATTGAGGCAAAAATGTCTGCTAATAATGGAGCAACTATAAAGACATCAGCAGAATTTGCAAATGAATTTGTAAATATCCTCGCTGGAGAACTTGGAGAAGAAAGGACAAAAATTACTGGTGCCATTATTTCAACAAATGACCTTGCTGAGGAGATTGAATTTAAAGAAAAGAAGCAATTTCAAGGGGTTAAGAGATATATTATTGATAAGGAAATGTCTGGAAAAGAAATAAAAGACTTAATTGAGAAATTTCCAAAAACTTTTTTTGCCTTAAGTTTTGAAGCAGGAGATGATAAATTGAAAATAAAACCAAAAGCGCCTAATTCAGGTAAATCGGGAAAGAAAAAAGATGAAATTCCCAAAATTAATTTTTGCACACTTAAAACAAAAAACAAGAAAATTATTGAAAGTTTTATTTTTGAAAAAAATAATTTTAAAAATGCAACTATAACTCATAAATTTTTAATTAATAAAATAGAGGTTCCTGAAAATTTAAAAAATAGTGATGATTTTGCTAAGATTCGTGAAGAATCCAAAAGATGTGGCAAAATAATTCGAAATGCTGTTATTGATGGGGAAGAAAAAATTTCTGAAAAAGAATTTTGCGCTTAATTTTTTAAGTAATATCTTTTAACCAACAACTTTAAAAACCTAATTTTTCTTGGTATTTAATCCAGGGTTTAAAATGAAATATTCCGTTTTTATAATATTGGGAAATGCCTACAAGAAAATCCCCGAGAAAGGGAAGTTTGCAGTTTTGGCCAAGAAAAAGGGCTAGAAAATTTTTACCTAGAGTCAACTGGAGTTCTATTAGTTCTACTAAAAAAAATGGTTTAAAAGGATTTATTTGTTATAAAGCAGGCATGGTTAGTGTTCAGGTTAGGGATAATACACCTGATTCTATGACAAAAGGGCAAAAAATCACAATTCCTGCAACAATGATTGAATGTCCTGATTTAAGAATTTTTTCTGTAAGATTTTATAAAAATAAAGATGTTAAAACAGAAATTTTAGGAAAAAATATTGCTAAAGAATTAAAAAAGAAGATTAAAATTCCAAAAAAGCAGTTAAAAGAAATTGATTCTTTAAAAAAAGAAGATTATGATGATTTAAGAATTTTAGTTTACTCCAATGTTAAAAAAACTGGAGTAAAAAAAACACCGGATATTATTGAGGTTGGTTTAGAAGGAAATTTAGAAGATAAAATTAATTTTGTTAAAGAAAATTTAGGAAAAGAATTAAGCATTCTTGATTTTTTTGAAAAAGAACAATCAGTTGATTTTAGAGGTTTAACAAGAGGAAAAGGTTTACAAGGTCCTGTAAAAAGATTTGGTATAACTTTGAAGAACCATAAATCTGAAAAAGGTGTGAGAAGACCTGGAAGTATAGGCCCTTGGCATCCTGCAAGAGTAATTTTTAGAGTGCCAATGGCAGGACAATTAGGTATGTTTACAAGAACCCTGGTCAATAGTAAAATTGTTGATATTGGAAAAGTTACTGAAGATAAAAGTTTTTTAAAGAATATTAAAAATTATGGGAATCTTAAAACGAACTATATAATTGTTACAGGTTCTATACAAGGACCTTCAAAAAGGCAATTGATAATCACTGCACCTTCAAGAGAAGATAAAAAAACTAAAAAGAAAAAATATGAATTAATAGATGTAAAATGAAAACAGCAATTTTAGATAAAGATGGAAAAACTAAAGGGGAAATTAATTTACCTAAATGCTTTTCTATGCCAATTAGAGAAGATATTGTTGCTAAAGTTCTTAACTCTAAGAAAAAAATCCAGCCTTATGCTCCCATGCTTATAGCAGGACAACAATATTCTGCTAGTGGAAAAATTGTTCATAAAAGAAAAGTTTGGAAAAGCCAGTATGGTAGAGGGATGTCAAGAATTCCTAGAAAAATATTAATGAGGAGAGGGAGTCAGTTTAATTGGGAAGGGGCCACATCTCCAAATACAAAGGGCGGGAGAAGAGCACATCCCCCTAAAGTAGAATCAATGATTCAAAAAAATAAAATTAATAAAAATGAATTAAAAATAGCTTTTTTTTCTGCTATAAGTGCTACAGCAAATTCAGAAGAACTTTCAAAAAAATATAAAAGGCTTAATTATAAAAAAATAGAATCTCTCCCATTTGTTATTGAATCAGTAATAATAACTTTTAAAGTTAAAGATTTTTTAGTAAGTTTAAAGAAAATTCTTGGAAAAGATTTATATGAAATTGCAATCAAAAATAAAAAAATTAGGGGTGGAAAAGGAAAATTAAGAGGAAGAAAATATAAATCAAATGCAGGACTTCTTTTAGTAATTGGAAAAAATGAGGAAATTAAGACAAAAATTTTAGATGTTAAAAATACAGATAATCTAAGTGTTGTTGATCTTGCTAAAGGAGGGCTTGGAAGATTAACTGTTTATACTAATGAAGCAATTAAAGATTTGAAAAATAAAATTAAGGAAAATTTAAAATGAAACCAATAATAACCGAAAAAGCTGTAATGAAGATAGAAACAGAGAATTTGCTAACTTTTGAAACAGATAAGAGGCTTAGTAAAGAGCAGATAAAAAAAGAAATTGAAGAAGCTTTTAATGTAAAAGTTGAAAAAATAAGAACTTCTATTAATAAAAATAAAAAATATGCTTATGTTAAATTAAATTCAAAATATCTTGCAGTTGATATCGCAACTAAATTAGGGTTAATGTAAAATGGGAAAAAGAATAATTCAGCAAAGAAGAGGGCGTGGAACAAACACATATAAGGCAAAGAAAAAATCTTTTAGATATAGATTAAAATATCCTGTTAAACTTGAAGGAGAGTGCAAAGTTATTAAATTAATTAATTCACCAGCACATACCTGTCCAATAGCAAGGATAAAATATAAAGAGGGTTTTTTTTATATTTCTGCATTTAAAGGAATGGAAGAAGGACAGAAAATTAATCTTGATGGAAAAGAAATAAAAGAGGGGAATATTTTAAAATTAAAAGATATTCCTGTAAAAACAAAAGTTTATAATATTGAATCAAATCCAGGAGATGGGGGAGTTTTTGTAAGAAGCGGAGGAAATTCTGCAACAGTTACAAAGATTATGGATAAAAGTGTTTTTTTATTAATGCCCTCAAAAAAGGAAAAAAAGTTTAATAAAACATGCAGAGCGATTATTGGTGTTTTGGCAGGTTCAGGTAGAAAAGATAAACCTGTTATTAAAGCTGGAAAACAATATCATATTAAAAAGGCAAAAAATAAACTTTTTCCAAGAACATCCGCAGTAAAAATGAATGTTATAGACCATCCTTTTGGTTCTGGAAGGGCTAAAAATCCAAAAAGTAAAGTTGCAAAAAGAAATGCTCCTCCTGGAAGAAAAGTGGGATTAATAAGGCCAAAGAGAACAGGTAAGAGAAAATGATAATAGAAACAAAAAGAAAACAGTTTAATTTCAGAGGAAAAACAATTGAAGAGCTCAAACAATTAGATACTCGTGAGTTTGCAAAGTTAGTTAAATCAAGAAATAGAAGAACAATTTTAAGAAATTTTCAAGAAATAGAGGATTTTGTAAATAGAGCTAAAATAAAATTATCAAAGGACAAATTAATAAAAACACACAAGAGAGATTTAGTTATTGTTCCTCAAATGGTTGAGATGAAAATTTATATTTATAATGGACAGAAATTTCTGCCTGTTCTAGTTATTGCAGAAATGCTTGGACATAAATTAGGAGAATTTGCTCCTACAAGAGCAAGAATAACTCATGGAAAAGCAGGTGTTGGAGCAACTAAAGGAACTAAACATAAGAGCAAGAAATAAAAATGGCAAACACAGAAAAACCAATAGCAAAAGCAGAACAGAAAAAATCAAGAGTAATTAAAACAAAAAAAGAAAAATTAGTTGGAACTTCAAAAGTAAAAATGGAAAAATCAAATAATCTTGATAAAAAAGAAGAAGCTTTAATTAATAAGGAAATTTCTGAAGACAAAAAATCACTTAAATCAGAAAAAGAAATTAAAAAGCCTGTAACTGAGGTAAAAAAGCAAATTCCAAAACCAAAAATTAAGAAAGATTCGGCTGTTGTGAAAGGAATTTCTCTACCAATTTCTACAAAAGATTCTATTGCTGTTTGCAATTTTATTAAATATAAAACAATAGATAATGCTCTTTCTGATTTAAAAGATGTTTTAGAAAGAAAAAAATTTATTCCTATGAAAGGAGAAATCCCTCATAGAAAAGGAAGTGGAAAAATTGGTTCAGGTTCAGGAAGATATCCTGAAAAAACAATTAAATATTTTGTCAGATTATTAAAGAGTATTAAAGCAAATTCTGAAAATAATGAATTAGAAGAGCCAATTATTAACCTTGCTTTCGCAAATAAGGCTTCAAGACCTTTTGGAAGGTTTGGAAAAACAAAGAAAAAAAGAACAAATATTAAAGTAGTTGTTAAAGAGAAAAAAGATATTAAATTAAAAAATAAAAATGGAAGAAAGAAAAGCAATTAGTTTGAAGAAAGAAGAATTTTCTATAAAAGAATATATTAGAAATTTTCTTGGAAAAGGAAAGGTTAGTAAAGTGAGGATAGAGTATACTCCAGTAGGAGAAAAAGTTATAATTTCTACAAATAAACCAGGGATGGTTATTGGAAGAAAAGGTGAAAAAATAGAGAAGATCTCAGAAGGATTAAAAAAAGGATTTAAACTGGAAAATCTCCATGTAGAAATTGATGAAATAATCTCTCCAGAATTTGATGCCCAACTAATGGCCGATGAAATTGCTATTGCTCTAGAAAGATTTGGACCTTTAAAATTTAAAGTTATTGCATATAAAAATTTAAGAAGAATAATAGATGCAGGGGCTCTCGGGGTTGAGATAAGATTAAATGGAAAACTTCCTGGTAAAAGAGCAAAAAAATGGAGATTTGCTCAAGGTTATTTAAAGAAAACTGGTGATTCTGCAAAAATAGTTGATAGAGCTAAGGCAAGGGCAGAAACAAAACCCGGAACAGTTGGGATAAAAGTTGCTATTCTTTCCCCAAATGTGCAAATAAAAGATAAAATAGAAGTTAATGATGAGCTTATTAATAGATTAAAAGAAGGAAAAATAAGAAAATGAAAAGAAATGAGATAAAAAAATTAAATAAGACAGAAAGAGAGAAAAAATTAAGAGAGTTAAAAACAGAATTAATTAAAGTTAGGGGTAAATCTGCTGAAAAAAGTGGTCCTAAAAAGAAAGAAATACAAAAAATGATTGCAAGAATACTCACATTCAACAACCTTGAAAATAAATCAGGAAAGTTGATTAAGAAATAACATGGAAATATGTCCAAATTGCGGATTGCCTCAAGAGGCATGCGTATGTGAACAAATTGTTAAGAGTTCACAAAAGATAAAGATAACAACAGCAAGGAAAAGATATGGAAAAATTGCAACGGTTGTTACAGGTTTTGACAAAGGAGTAAATGTCAAACAAACTGCAAAAGCTTTGAAAAACGAGCTTGCTTGTGGGGGAACATATAAAAACAGAGTAATCGAGCTTCAAGGGAACCACACAAAAAAAATAAAAGAACTCTTAACAAAACTTGGATTTGATGAAGAATCCATAGATTAGATACGCAAAAATAGGAAAAATAGAATGAAAAAACAAGAAGTAAAAGGAAGAATGGAAACAGATTTAGTTGGAACTAGAAAAAATTATGAGAAAGATTGTCCCTTACATGGAAATTTAAAAGTTAGAGGAAGAATTTTCAAAGGGAAAGTTATTAAAAAGTTTCATAAAAGAGTTGTGATTGAGTTTGAAAGAATGGTTTATGTTAGGAAGTATGAAAGATATAAAAAATCAAAAACAAAAATTCATGCAAGACTCCCTATTTGTATGGAAGACAAGATAAATATCGGAGACAATATTAGTGTTAGGGAATGCAAACCTTTGAGTAAAATAATTCATTTTGTTGTAATTGAAAAAATTAAAACAGGAGAAAATAAAAAATGAAACTAGGAGAAAAAGTTGAAATCAGACTTTTTGGAAGATTTTTAGAATTTGAATATGTTGGAGAAGAAGATTATTATGATGAAAATAAACACTTCTATGGTCCAAAACCTCTATTCATAAATAGAGATTATGAAAATGAATTTATATTAATAAAAGCTCTTGGACTTGGGAGAGGAGAATATGGTTTGCGATTTGAAAAAATAGAAAATAGAGCAAAAGAAATTCATTTATCTTCAAATAAATTAGAAAAAGAAATTATTCTCTTTTAAAAAATGAAAGCAATATCATCAAAACCAACAAGAGCATTTAATTTAGGTTCAAATCTTATTTCTGCTGATAATAGTGGAGCAAAAGTTGTAAGAATAGTAGCAGTTAAAAAAACTGGTTCAACTAAAAGAAGGCAGATTCCTGCAAAGGTTGCTGATTGGGTAAAAGTTAGTGTTAAAAAAGGAAATCCTGAGATGAAAGGAAAAGTTTTTGATGCAGTTATAATTAGACAAAAAAGATCTTGGAGGAGAAATTCAGGTGAAAGAATTGCATTTGAAGATAATGCCGTTGCCATACTTAAGGATGATAAGGGGAATCCAAAAGGAACTCAAATTAAAGGACCAGTTGCAAGGGAGTTAATAGAGCGATGGCCAAGTGTGGCAAAAATCGCAAGTATTGTAGTTTAAAATGACAAAAAAAAATATTGAAAAATTAGCAGAATTTGCAGAAAATTTATTAAAAGAAAAAATAGAAAGTAAACTGGATAATTTTTATAGATCGGCAAGACAATTGAGTCATCCTATGTTTGGGGAAACTATAACTATTAATCTCCTTAAATCAAGTGTTAAAAAAGATATGAAGGACTATGGTTTTATTAAGAAAGAACTAGAAAAATTTGGTTTAGATGTTTTAGAATATGAAAATAGATTCAATAAAATAAAAACAGATTATAATTTAAAATAAAATGAAACAAAAATTTTCAAAATCATGGAAAGCAAGTAAGCAAGTAAGAAAGCAGAGAAAATACATAGCTAATGCTCCGCTCCATATTAAAAGGAAACTTTTAAGTGTCAATTTATCAAAAGATTTAAGGGAGAAACATGGTAGAAGGAATATATCTGTAATAAAAAATGATATTGTTAAAGTTTTAAGGGGGAAATATAAGGAGAAACAAGGAAAAATTATAGAAGTTTATACTAAAAAAACAATGCTTGCAATTGAAGGAATTCAAGTAAAAAAACAAGATGGTTCAAAAGTTAATGTTAAATTAAAACCTTCTAATTTACAAATTATTGAATTAAATTTAGATGATAAAAAAAGAATGAAAAAAATAAATAGAATTGAAAAAAAAGATGAAAAATTAAAGGATAAAGAACCTAAAAAGGATATTAAAAAAGAAAAAATTCAGGAGAAAAATAAATGACTCATTTAAAAAGACAAAAATCACCAAAAAGTTGGCCCATTGAAAGAAAAGGTTCTGTTTTTGTAGCAAGACCTATGCAGGGTATGAAAAAAGCAATACCCCTCTTAATTGCTTTAAGAGATATGCTAAATTTAGCCCAGAATAGAAAAGAGGTAAAAAAAATAATCCATTCAAATAAAATTTTATTGAACAATAAAATAATAAAAAGAGATAATGAGGGATTGTTTTTATTAGATATTTTAAAAATAGTTCCTTCAGATGAAATTTATAGACTTGAATTAAATGAAAAAGGAAAGTTTGATTTTATTAAAATTGATAAAAAAGAAGATAATAAAAAAATCTCAAAAATTATCAATAAAAAAATCCTTAAAGGTAAAAAAATTCAATTAAATTTAAGTGATGGGAGAAATTTTTTATCTGATATAAAATGCAAAACAAATGATTCTTTAATTATTAATTTAAATAGTAATAAAGTAGAAAAGTGCATTGAATTAAAAAAAGATGCAAAAGTTATTATTTTTGCTGGAAAACATTCTGGAGGAAGAGGATTTATAGAAAATATTAATTCTGAGAAAAAACTTGCAGAGATTAGAATAGGTAATAAAAAGGTAGATGTTTTAATTAAACAATTGATGGTTATAGAATAAAAAATGGTTAATAAAGAAAATTTAATGAGAATAATTAAAATAGAGAAAGTTGTTCTAGGTGTAGGGGGGGTTGGAGAAGAATTAGAAAAAGGAGTTAAATTACTTAATTTTTTAACTAATAAGAAGTCTATGAAAACAAAATCAAAAAAGAGAATTCCTTCTCTTAGTGTGAGACCTGGATTAGAAATAGGGGCTGTTGTTACAATAAGGAAAAATCCTGAAGAGATATTAAAAAAAATGTTGGCAACAATTGATAATGTGCTAAGTAAAAAGCAAATTAGTGAGAATAATTTTTCTTTTGGAATTAAGGAATATATTGAAATTCCTGGAATAGAATATCAAAGAGAAATTGGGATTAGGGGATTTGATGTAACAGTTGTTTTTAAAAGAGCTGGTAGAAGAGTTAAACTAAAAAAGATAAAAAGGGGAAAATTTTCAAAAAGACAGGTTATTAGTAAAGAAGAAATAATTAAATTTATGGAGGGGAATTTTGGAACAAGTTTTGAATAAGATGGTATTAAGGATAAATGATTATAAGCATGGAAAAAGTAAAGATTTTAGAGATACTTTAATTAGAACATATTACGAAATAGGGAAATTTATTGGAGTAGAACCTAGAGATTTGCAGAAATATCAAAGGAAATATAATATTGGTTCTTTAATAGATTTAGGAGAAGATAGTTCTAAATTAGGAGAAAAATTAAAATGACCGCATCAGATTGGAATAAAATATTGAAACAATTAGAAAATAAACCGGTAGTTATGCAGAAATTTTTAAAGCATAATAAACCAAAAAAAAGAGAGATAGGAATAGCTGTAAGAAAATGTGAAAGATGTGGAAGGTTTGGCGCTCATATAAAATCATATGGATTAAATTTATGCCGGCATTGCTTTAGGGAAATTGCTGAAGAAATCGGTTTTAAAAAATACAGTTAGGAGTTTAAAATGTCACAAGATATAGTTGCAGATGCGTTGAATATGATAAGAAATGCTAAAAAAGCTAAAAAAGAAGAAATTAAAATAAAGAGAATGTCTAACTTATTAATAGAGCTTTTAAAAATAATGAAGCAAAAAAATTCTATAAAGAAATATAAAATAAATATTAAAGACAAGAATCTTGTTATAACTCTTGGAGATATTTCTGAATGTAGAGCAATAAAGCCCCGTTTTACAGTTAAAAAAGAGCAAATTGAAAAATATAGAAGAAGATATCTTCCTTCAAGGAAAATAGGAACCCTAATCATATCCACAAATAAGGGATTAATAACTCATGAAGAAGCTCAAAAAGAAAATATTGGAGGATGCCTAATAGCTTATTTTTATTAAATTTAATAAAAATTAAAATAAAATGAAAAAATCTTTATTTAGAGAAATTCAAATTCCTAAGGAAGTGGAAGTAACACTAGATGAAAATCTATTAATTGTAAAAGGCTCTGAAGGTGAAAATAAAAGGGAGTTTAAAGTTCCTAAACTTATTTTTGAAAAAAAAGAGGATAAGATAGTTCTTGGAAGTGAAAAAGCAACAAAAAAAGAAAAGAGATTAATGAATACTTTATTTGTGCACATTCAAAATATGATTAAAGGAGTGCAAGAAAAATTTGTGTATGAGATGAAAATATGTTCAAGTCATTTTCCAATGAGTATAGAGATTAAGGATAACCGGATTATTATTAAAAATTTCTTTGGTGAAAAAAATCCAAGAATCTATAAATTTTCTGAGGATATAGAAATAAATAAAGAAGAGGATAAGATAATTATAAAATCTATTGATAAAGAAAAAGCTGGACAGGCTGCAGCAAGTATTGAAACAACTACAAAAATAAGAAACAGGGATAGAAGAATTTTCCAAGATGGAATATATATTATAAGTAAGGCAGGGAGGAAGATATAATGAAAAAATTTCTAAAAAGAATTTCTGAAAGGCATTCAAAATTAGGAAAAAAAAGAAAGAAAAAGCAGAGATGGAGGAAACCTACAGGTAGAGATAATAAAATGAGGGAAAAAAGAAAAGGTTATCCTTCTGTTGTGAGTATTGGTTATAAGAAAAGTAAAAAAGATAATGAAAAGATGAAAAAAATAAACCAAATTAAAGTTGAGAATATTAATGATTTAGAAAAGGTAAAAAAAGGAGAGATGGTAATTTTGGGTAGGGTTGGAAAAAAGAAAAAATATGATATATTAAAAAAAGCTAAAGAAAAGAAAATTGAGATATATCATATTAATATTGATGCGTTGATAAAAAAATTTGAAAAAGATAAAACACGAAAGAGTGAATCTAAATCTAAGAAAAAATTCAGTGAAAAATCAAAAGAGGTTAAGGATAAAAAAGATAAAGAATTAGAAAAGAAAGAAGAAAAAAAAGAATTAAAAGATAAGGAAGAAAAAAAAGAAAAAAAAGAAAAAAAAGAATTAAAAGATAAGGAAGAAAAAAATGAATCTAAATAATAAAAAAGAACTTACTGCAAGAACCTTAAAAGTGGGAAAAGGAAGAATTATGTTTGTTAAAGCAAGATTAGAAGAAATTAAAGAAGCTTTAACAAAACAAGATATAAGGGATTTAAAAAACGAAGGAGCAATAAAGATAAAAGAAGTTAAAGGAAGAAGTAAAGTTAAAAAAAGGAAGAGAAGAGGGCCAGGAAAAATTAAGAAAAAAATTAATACAAGGAAACAAGATTATGTTAAAATGACTAGAAAATTAAGAGCTTATGTTTCTGAGATGAAAAAACAAGATATTTTATCTGGAAAAGATGCTGAGAGCATAAGGAAAAAAATAAGAAATAAAAAATTTAGAAGCAAAGTTCATCTTAAAGATTATATAGGAGATTTAAAAAAATGAAGACTTTAAAACGCAGAAGAAGAGAAGGAAAAACAGATTATCTTAAAAGATTAAAACTTTTAAAAAGCGAAAAGCCAAGGATAGTTTTTAGGAAAACTAATAAATATATTATTGGGCAATATGTAAAAAGTGAGGAAGCAAGAGATAAGGTTATATTTAATGTTGTTTCAAAAGAATTATTTAAATATAAATGGCCCAAAGAATTTCAAGGAAGTTTAAAATCAATTTCTGCTTCATATCTAACAGGATATTTAATTGGTAAAGAAATAAAAAAAAGAAAACTTGAAAACCCAATTTTAGATACCGGAATGATTAAAACCCTAGACAAATCAAAAGTTTATTCATTCCTTAAGGGACTGATTGATTCTGGAATTAAAATCAATTGTCCAGAGAAATGTTTTCCTGAAGAAGAGAGAATTATAGGGAAAAGATTAAAAAAGGATTTCTCAAAATATTTTAATGAAATTAAAGCTAATATAGATAAAATTTAAAAATGGAAACTGAAAACAAAGATAAAAAAAATAAGGAAGAAGAAATTTCTAAAGAAGAATCAATAAAAGAAAATTTAGATCAAAAGGATGATTATGCTGAAAAGCCTGAAGAAGTTTTAGGTAAAGAGGATTTAGATGAATTAAAGAAAATGGAAAAAGAGAATGGAAGCAAAAAAGATGATTTTAGAAAAATAGATCCTGTGATTGGATGGGAACCTAAAACAAAACTTGGAGAGGAAGTAAAGAATGGAAAAATAAAAACTATAGATGAAATTTTAGATAATCAGAAGAAAATCCTTGAACCTGAAATTGTTGATTTTTTATTAGATTTAAAATATGAATTAATCTCAATTGGGCAGTCAAAAGGTAAATTTGGTGGAGGAAAAAGAAGAGCTTGGAGGCAAACTCAGAAAAAAACAAAAGAAGGAAATGTTCCAAAATTTTCTGCAATGGCTGTAGTAGGAGATGAAAACGGACATGTTGGGATAGGAAGTGGAAAATCAAGTGAAACTCTCCCTGCAAGAGATAAGGCAATAAAAAAAGCCAAATTAAATATTTTCAAGGTAAATAGAGATTGTTCTGCTTTTGATTGTTCTTGTTCAGAACTTCACACAATACCTTTTAAGGTTAAAGGAAAGGCAGGAAGTGTTAAAGTTGAATTAATTCCTGCACCACAAGGTTCTGGATTAGTGGTTGGAAATGAACTGAAAAAAATTTTAAAATTTGTAGGAATTAAAGATGTTTATAGTAGGACATTTGGTAAAAAAAGAACAACTTTCAATTTAATTAAGGCATGTATTGATGCTCTTAAAAAAGCAAGTCCTCAAGTTCAGGAGATTAAAAAATGATAGTAGTAATTAGAATAAAAGGGAAAGTAGGATTAAGAAAAGATATAGATGAAACCCTGAACAGACTTAGATTAAGAAAAAAATATTCTTGTGTTGTCTTAAATGAAAATAAAGAATCTATTGGGATGATTAAAAAAGTCAAAGACATTGTTGCTTATGGAGAGATAAATGAAGAAACTTTTCTCAAGTTAGTTGAAAAAAGAGGAAAATTAATTGATGATAAAAAAAAGATTGATGCTAAAAAAGTTGTTGAAGAAATTAAAAAAGGAAAGAAATATCAAGATTTAAATCTCAAGCCTTATTTTGGATTGCATCCTGCACGAGGGGGAATGAAGACAAAATTACATTTTTCTCAAGGAGGAGTTTTAGGAAATAATAAAGAGAAAATAAATAATTTAATTGAGAGGATGTTGTAAAATGAAAATACATAAAACAAAAAAATCAAAAAAAATGCATGGAACAAGCACTCATGGTAGTGGAGCAAGAAAAAATAATAGAGATTCAGGGAATAAAGGGGGTAAAGGGATGGCTGGAACAGGAAAGAGAGCAGACCATAAAAAAACACTTGTTTTAAACAAATATGGGCATGGTTATTTTGGGAAACAAGGTATAACAAGCAAAAAAACTGAAAAAGATAAAACAAAAAAAATAAATCTTTATTCTATTATTTTAAATTTAGAAAGTTATGGAAAAAAAATAAAAGAAGGATGGACAATTAATTTAAAGGATTATAAAATTCTTGGAAAAGGAGAAATAAATAAAAAATTAATAATCAATGCAAATTCAGCTTCAAAATCAGCTATTGATAAGGTTAAAAAAGCTGGAGGGGGGATAATTTTCCCTAAGAAGATTAATAAAGAAGAGAAGAAGGATAAGTAAAACTTTTAAACTAGTTTTATAATTAAATAATAATGGATTTAAAAGGTATTTTTGGTTTTATCCCTGAAGTAAGGAAACCTGCTGAAAAGAAGGTTAGTTTTAATGTTAAAATTAAATGGACAATTATAATCCTTGTTTCTTTTTTTGTTTTAGCAAATATATCTCTTTTTGGGTTAAGTGTTAATGCATTAGAAAGATTTGAATATCTGGCTATTATACTTGGAACAGATTTTGGCTCAATTATAAGTCTTGGGATAGGTCCAATTGTTATGGCTTCTATTATTTTGCAATTATTAGCAGGTTCAGGAATATTAAATATTGATACAAATACTACAGAAGGGAAAAAACTTTTCCAAGGATTACAGAAATTATCAGTATTATTTTTTATAGTTTTTGAGGCTGTTGTTTATGTTTTATTTCAAGGGCTTCAAGCAATTCCGGGTTTTGGAGGTTTAGTTATTTTCCAATTAATTATTGGAGGTTTAGCAATATATTATATGAGTGAGGTTAGTGAAAAATGGGGGTTTACATCAGGGGTTAGTTTATTTATTGCTGCAGGAGTTTCATGGAGACTTTTTACAAGTGCTTTTCAGTTTATAGATGAAAATGGAAAAATTTGTTTGTTGGATTTTAAAGGAATTTCTTGTCCAGGAAGGGTGTTGTCTTTCTTTCAAGAAATGATTTTGCAACATCCTACTGCTGCTTTTTCTGCAGCAGCAACTATATTAGCGACTGTTATTGTTTTTCTTATTATTGTGTGGGCACAGTCACTTAAAGTTGAAATTCCTTTATCGTTTGGAAAAATTAGGGGTTATAATATAAAATGGCCTTTATCATTTTTTTATGCTTCTGTTATACCAGTTATATTAACTGCAGCATTAATTGCAAATATACAACTTTTTGGAGGGATGATTGAAAATGCAGCACAGCCTTGTTTAGCAGAAGCAATTGCAGAAAATTCAACTATTTGTTCGGGAATGCCGAGGTTTGCATCACATTTTACCTGGTTAGGGCATTTTGTAGAGGGAAGAGCTATTTCAGGTTTAGCTTTTTGGATGGGTTCTACAAATTTACTCAATTTAATTATTAAGGGAGGATTTCTTCCTAAGTATCTTTTGCAAGGTTTAACTCATGTTTTATTTTTTACTTTTTTTTCAACAATTTTTGCTTTTTTTTGGGTTAAAACATCTGGGATGGATTCAAAATCACAGGCAAAAAAAATAGCTTCATCTGGATTGCAAGTTTCAGGTTTCAGGCAAGACATAAGAATACTTGAAAGTATTTTGGATAGGTATGTAATCCCCTTGACTATTATGGGGGGTATTGCTATTGGATTGCTTGCTTCAATTACAAATTTAGTTGGGGCTTTAATTTCAGGAACTGCTATGTTGTTAGTTATAATGATTATGTTCCAGCTTTATCAAAATATTGCACAACAACATTCAGTTGATATGAATCCTGTGATGAAAAAATTAATAGGGGGTTAATTTAAAAAGTAAAAAATTTTAATTTAAAATGGATAAAAGAGGAAAAGAAAGTAGTTTTAGATTAATTGCAATGGTTATGCTTGCCACATTATTTGTAGCATTTTTTTGGGACCAATTAGAATTTATTAAAAATTCTGTAGATTATGTTCTTAATCCTAGTGCAGGATTTCTTCTTAGATGGAATTTAGAAATCGGTATGATAATAATTGTATTTATTCTTACTGTTATAACAACTCTTGTTCAAAAATATGCAACTGACCAGGAGACACTTAAAGAACTTAAAAAAGAGCAAAAAGAAGTTCAAAAAGAGATGAAAAAATATAAAGACCATCCAGAAAAAATAATGGAGCTTCAAAAGAAAAATTTTGAATCAATTCCAAAAATGATGAAATTAAGTATGAGGGGAATTATATTCACTGGAATTCCATTTGTATTATTTTTTAGATGGTTTATGGACTTTTTCGAGGCAGCAGGAAATCCAAAATTACTTGGATTTATGAGTTGGTTTATTTTTTATATTGTTTTCTCGTTGATATTTAGCAGTATTTTAAGAAAATACTTAAAAGTTGTGTGATTTTCCATTACAATAATCTTTTTATATAAAAATTAATTTTGATTCTATGTTATTGGAAGAAGGAAAGTTATACAATGTTTCTGGAAGGCAGATTCATGGAGCAGGTTCAACTGCAGAAAGAGACACTGAATTTTGGAGGGATGTCATGTGTATTGCTTATGAACCAATTAAGAGTAAATGTGTTCCTGGTTTTTTAGCAGATGGAAATCAATATGGAGGATTATTTGATAAAAATATCTTAACTAAAATTAAAACTCAAAAAGGAAAATTTAGGTTAGTGGGAAAGAATGTTATTACAAATAATATATTATATAAAACAATGATTTCTCTTCCTGCAGGTGAACATTCTGAAGGTTTAGACAGATCTTTAAGAAGAGCAGAATTTTTTGCAGATAAGTTACCTGACGGAGAAAAAAGAGAAAGATATCTTGCGATGATTAGAGATTCTTTATATGAAGAAAGAATAGAAGGAAGGGTTGAAATAATAATAATAAAAGATCCTGTTATTAGAGGTTTAATGCAGAGAATTATT
>Ga0307992_1001120_pt1 | contig 16143 bp, 10 predicted proteins | sample EllFjometagen133_FD_203162 | JGI IMG/M metagenome (GOLD analysis project Ga0307992, IMG submission 203162) | Marine microbial communities from Ellis Fjord, Antarctic Ocean - #133 | ecosystem: Environmental > Aquatic > Marine > Unclassified | place: Southern Ocean | collected 2014-10-08
CGGGATATTTTTTTGTACACTAATGTCAATACCAAGTTTTTTAAATAAGCTATGGATTTTTTCTCCCTCATCAGATGGCCAATGATAATTCAGAGCATTAATAGATATTTTCTTTTTAGAATAATTTGCAATAAGGTACTCGATATTTTTTAACGTCTTCTCATAATCCAGACCCATTATATCTTTGTATAGTTCTTTTGAAGCAGCATGAAAGCTAATGTTGAAACTTCCGTGAAAGCCAGAATTGAAGAGAAGATCGAGTTTAGAGGGAGTCATTAGGGAGGCATTTGTATTGATATACACATCAATACCTTTCTGCTCTGCATAGCTTGTATATTTGAAAAGGCTTTTCATCATAAACGGCTCGCCCATATTACAATAAGTCATCATCCCTTTGAATTTATATCGCTCAATCAGAGTAGAAAAATCGTTAACTATTTTGGCATACAGAGACCAGTCCATCTTCCCTTGATCAAGCTTCTTATGCAGAAATTCGTAAGGACACATTTTACATCTGGCATTGCAGTAATCGTGTATGTCGACAATCAAACCTACAGGGTAGTCGTTCCTAACCAATTTGCCTATCTTCACGCAACCCCTCCTATCTCAGCATCACCCTCACTAAATCTATTCATCAGGTCTCTCGCCATAATAAGCCTGTCAAAATGTTTTACTACCAATGTTCTTCCGGTGGCTCCCATAAGTTTTCTCTTTTCTGGATACTTCACTAATTCTACTATTCCCTCTGCCATTTCTTTAGGCACCTCAGGAACAACCAATAAGGCGCATTTACTGTCTCCGACAATTTCACGAACTACCTCAATATCGCTTGCCACAATAGCACGTCCGCAGGCCATATAATCAAATATTTTTACAGGCGAAGCTTGATTACTGTCTTTAAGATGTGGGGCAACGCATATATCCATAGCGCCAATATATTCCGGAACTTTTCTGTAGGGAACCTGACCGGTAAAAACAAAAACATCTTGAAGGCCTTTTTGATTTACTTTGGTCTTCCATGCATCCATCATAGGACCATCCCCTACAAGCAAAAATCGGACATTGGGAAATTTACCCAAAACGACCGGAGCAGCATCAATTAGAATATCTATGCCTTGATGAACAAAAAAGGTCCCCACGAATCCGATATAAAAAAATGATGGATCAAGCCCAACTTTTTGGCAACAAGCATCCTTTTCCAACGGCCTGAACAAATTAGTATCTGTACCGCTTGGCAGGACAACCACCTTCGACAATGGAATCCTGCCAAGTTGATTGAGACGTTTTTTACTCCACTCAGACAGAACAACAATTTTGTCCGATAAGGCCATTGAAAGCTTATCCATGGTTTTCTCAAAAAAACATCTCATTTTACTGCGGGATTGATAAGCAATATAAGGATCATTCGGAATCTCGAAAAAAGAGGGTATATTGTATAATTTAGAAATCAACGGGGGCAAAAAAGAATTCAACTGCCTAACATATATAAAATCTGCATTGCTCCTGAGTGTCTTTAACAAATACAGGGATGAGATTAAATGAAAGGAAAGAGGACGTATAATCGGAAGGTCTATGAATGGAATCTCAATTACATCAACAACAGTTTGTTTTTTGGGGTAACCTATCTTCGGAAGAATCAGCGTAACGTGGTGGCCCATTTTCTTTAAGTTATCGGCCAATTCAAACATCCTGATAAGCCCGCCAACCTTCTTTTTAAATCGAGGGTCATGCCAGTAAGCAATAATAAAAACTCTAATTTTATGATCCAGCGACTTCTTCATAAACACGCAGAGTCTCCCTGGCCATCTTTTCCCACGAAAACAAACGGGATCTTTCTAACCCTTCTTCCCTCATTTTTTCTCTCAGGTTACTGTCTGAAGCTACAGTATAAATTGTTTCATACATGTCTTGCTCGTCATACGGATCAAAAAGTTTGGCGGCATTGCCTGCAACTTCCGGTATTGATGAAACATTAGAAGCAACAACAGGGGTACCTGAGGCCATGGCTTCCAGAAGCACCAAGCCAAAACCTTCATACAAAGAGGGCAGAACAAGCAAATCAGCACCCTTATAGATGGAAAAAAGGTCATTTTCTTCAATAGCACCGGCAAAAACAACACGATCCTGCAAATTAATCTCATTGGTTAGTTTGATAACAGCCTTATAACGCTCTGTTATCCTGCCTGCAAAAACCATAGAATGTGGTATTATTTCACTTAATCTTTTAAAGACCTTAACCAGGCGAAGAAGATTCTTGTGTGAATCGGCCGCTCCCAAATAAAGTATGTATGGTGTCTGAATTCCGTACTTAATCAATACATTTGAGAAAAATCTTTCTTTGTAAAATTTTTCATCAACACCTTCCGGTATGACAACAACCCTTGAATCCAGAGACGGAATAATTTCCAATAAATCATTACGAGTTGAATTGGAAACTGCAATGACCCTTTCTGCATTCTGCTCGATTTGTCGTAGAACAATCATCTCCTTTTCCTGGGTTTTTTGATCATAATTAAGCTTAAAGGTAAACAAATCATGCACTGTAACAACCCATTTTCGAGCATGGGGGCAATAGGCGTATACCGGGCTATGGGCCGGACTATGAAAAACATCTATATCGCCGAGCAACCACTCAACTGGAGGAAACCGAAGATACAACCAAAAAAGTTGCAATATTCGATTTGGTATCCTTGTTGTCCTCACTTTGAAAAAATTGCGGTCTATCGGCAAATCAGCTTTTCTAACTGAGTTAAAAAATAACTTATATTGATGCTCAGAACCTATCTGCTTAAATCCTTCCAAAAGATGATAAATGTAATTTGCAACCCCACCACCGCGTTGCAGAATGCTTACATCAATTCCTATTTTCATAAAATACCTGCTAACTTCAAGTATGCTTTGATTGTTTGAAGGTATACCCTCTTTTGAAAAGGGTGCTTTTTAATGGAAGACTTATAATGCTTAATTGCCTGTTTTATATCACCCTTTTGCAATGAAACGGTCCCCCAGTAGTTATATTCAGATGCTTTAATTTTACACCATTCTATCCCCAGACTTTGTATATGATCACCATAGTTTTGCTCAATCTTCCTGTTTATTATCGCCCTTGCGGGATAGGGAGGCTGAGTAACACTGATGGATTCGTCATGTACCCTCATATGAGCTAAAACTTCATCGACATACTCAATTTCATGACGATATGAAATTCGCAACCAGAGATCATAATCCTGAAATGCATTAAGCCGTTCATCAAATCCTCCAACTTCTTCTATCCACGTTTTACAGATAAGAACAGCGGGCGTACTAATGAGAGTACCACGTAACATGTCCTTAAAAATATTCCCTCGGAGTTTGTTCTTGGATGCAAAGGAAGACTGAGAAGAAGCAAGTTTCAGAACATTGCCTTGGATATCAAGATAATCCCAATCAGAATAAACCCAACCAATATCTTTGTTAGTTTCCAACAGGCTTACTTTTTTTTCAAGACTCTGCGGTTCAAAATAATCATCCGCATCTAAAAACGCTAAATATTCCCCTTTGGACGCTCTGATCCCTTTGTTTCTAGCTGCCGGTGCTCCGGTATTTTCCTGATAAAAATATCTGACTTCGTTTTTGTAATTGCTTTCCATTATTTCCCTGGTATTATCAGTAGAACCGTCATCTACTACAATAATCTCATAATCCTTATAGGTCTGAGCAAGAACGCTGTCTATGGCCTTTTCGATATATTTGCCATAGTTGTATGTGGGTATAATTACGCTTACTTTTGGCATGGACTAATTTTTTTCTTCTGCGTCAATGAGTTCCTTTTCTACTTCGGGATAAATCTCATCTATATTTTTTTGAATGTTTAGGGTTTTACTCAAGGCGGTAACGATGCGGCAATAGTGTGGCGCATCGTCCATGTTTCTGCCTTTTCGATCTTTCAGATATTTGTTTAAAACCTGGTATCCACCAATGTGGTAATTCCAGACATCCGGCACGATGCCTTCAAAATATTTATCTTTATTGATGTAAATACGCTGCTCATCTTCTTTATAGGTAATCTTTTCAACCCGGTCGTTATCGCTGCTGCCCTGGTATTTGGCAACCGGCGGAGAAAGCGCTTGGCTTTTGAGCAGGTGCAAATCCGCCAGTTCCCTGCCAAGTTCACCCATTTTCTTGAACATGTTGTAATCGGCTGTAAAAGGCACGCGTGGAAAATCAATCTTTAAAAACTCGGCGTAGGTTTCGCGGTAGATGTTGCTGTAAAACACGCCGTAGATGTAATAGAGAATATCTTCCGGTGTGGGTTTCTGCCCATAGTGGGATGATAATTTGTCAAACAGTGCTGGCGGAATATTCGGTTCTTTTTCGATTTGATGCTGATTGAAAAGGTCATTTTTTGCACTATCAGGATAGATGTATAATGGAAAAATATAATTAATATCGTATGCACTCACCGTCTTATGGCCAATAATATTTTCCGTGATAAACGCCCCTGGTTTTTCCTTAAATTGCCGCGGCGTAATTAGACCAATATTTTCTTCCAGCATGTGGCGCATGACTTCATGACGGGTTCGAAATACAATATTATCCTGATAATAAATATGCCTAACATCAAAGGGGCGATACAAAATCTTTGAAAAATATTTCTCCCAATCACCAACTTCAGCAAATTGTTTTCTCTGCTCAGTTAGTTTCCATTGATAATTATCTTTTAGTTTTAAACCATTCCTAATCACTTCATCAGGTAAATCTTTATTTCGAAACATCATAATTTTGTTTTTAAGTAAATTCTTTTCAAAATCAATTGCTAATTTATCTCGTGCTGTAACAATACCAGTTACATTAACCGGAAATATTTCATTAATCTTTTTCCACTTTAAATAATGCTGAATATGTGAAGTATTTCTGGGAATGAAGAAATACCAGGGTGAAGCAGGCTTAATTTCATTATAATTTTTTTCATTAAAATCGTTTTGATCCAGCCATTCGTATTTTTCTTCTCTTAATCCATATTTATCCAGATAAAATACCTTCGGTTCTTTGGCTTTTTTATTTTTGATAAACAGAGCGATGGCCACACCTTGACGAATGTCAAATACATTTTCATCCTTTCCGCCTTCGGGCGTGGTTTCTTTTTTCAGGCTGTTGCCGTGCAGATCAAGAATATAAATCTCATCAAAGGTTTTCATCAAACTCTGGCGCATGCCGCGGAAGGTGGGGTTATCCAGATAGCTGTGATTGGTAATCATGCCCACAATGCCGTAACCGGATGTCTGAATTTTCCACTGGGCAAAGCGCAGGAATTTGACATAATCATCCTGTAACCAAAGTTTTTTCTCACCAAGCGCTTGACCATCTACTTTGTAATAACTTTGCGTGCCGTCAATATCTTCTTTGAGTAATCGTTCTGTCCATTCATTAATATTGGCGGAAATGCCGCTGTAAGGCGGATTACCCAAGATTACCAGCACCGGCTGTTCTTTTTTTACCTTTCCTGCAAGATAACTTTCCTCGCTTAATGAACTCAACCCAGGAATGGCAATCTGTTTGATTTCTTCCATTTCCAGTGTATTGGTCAGATAGAGTTTAAAGCGTTCATCATCAGCAATCTTGTAACCGAGTTCATCAAAAATAAATCCCATTTTTAAATGCCCAATGGCATAAGGCGCCATCATGAGTTCAAAGGAGTAAAAGTCGGCAAGAATATGTTTTTTGATCCAGCGGTGCAAGCCGCCTTCGCCGTATTTTTCCTTAAATTCATCGGCTGCTAGGCGAATGGCCTCGGCAGGGAAAGTTAGAGTGCCGCCTGCCGGATCGAGCAGTTTTAGGTCTTCGCCGGCAAGACCATCCGCCAGACCAAAATGAGTTTTTAAAATGGAATGAACTGAACGGACGATATAACCGACCACAGCTTCCGGCGTATAATAAACGCCGCGCCGTTCACGAATTTTGGGATCGTAGGTTGTTAGAAAAGTTTCATAAAAATGAATGATAGGGTCTCTGCCTTTTCCTGTTCGGTGATATTCATGCAGTATTTTATTGACGTCGGTGACGTGTAATATTTCAGCAATATCTTCCACAATAATTTGTAGTGACCTAGGTGGTTCTTCGAGAGATATAAAACGGAATACATCACGCAGGATGCCGATAGTATGCGGGATATAATCAAAAGCCAGTCTGCGGTTAAATTCGTCCCGCTCTGCAGGGACCCTGGTTCTGGCGGCAAACAGTCCATAGGTAATGGTTTGCGCGTAAAGATCGGCGAATTGTTTTTGGGTTAATGTTCCGATAAGATATTTTTTAAAGGCTTCATAAAAACCGACGATCTGTTTATGGCCTTTTCCGTCGGTTTCTTCCATTTCCACGGAAATGACTTCATCCCGCAAAAAACGTGTACGTTTAGCCAGTTCAATAGCCAGCGAACGTGCCGTTTGAACTCTTGGCAGAGAGAAAGAAAAGAATAAATCGAACAGTTCCTTGAATTTATCGATATTTTCGACCGGCGGTGTGGTTTGCAGTTTTCCGGCAATAAAGGATCGTCCTATCATTGCCTCGGCGATACGTTGGCCGTCGCGATACAACCGAAATTCATAGAAATTAGTAAGAATCACATTCGGAAAGGTCGACAAATAGCGTTCTAATTGCTCCGTGCCTTCGATGTAATCAAGATTTGTAATGGAAGGGGCTTTGGCTTCGATGTAACCGGTAATATGGTTTTTACCGTCCCAGATGCGAAAGTCGGGGTTGCCGGCTTCGGTCTTTTTGGGAAGGATTGTAACATCAACTTTTTTTACACTTTGAATTAAAGCGAACTGTTTAATTAAGTCATCGAGATGCTTGTAATAACTCTCTTCACGTGCATCGCCGCGACGGGTGGTATCAGTGAGGTTTTTTAGATATTGTTCTAATACTTTCTTCACTAAACATATCCCTTCACGTCCGTTTGTCTTGCATTTGTTTCAATAAGATGTTCATAAACATATTGCATTGTTTCCACAAGCTGTTTCAAGTTTTCAGGTTCTATAATCCAGCCACATCCATCCAATGTTTGAGGAATGCCAAATACATTTGTCGCTATTATAGGTTTCGCCATTGCCATAACATGAAAGACTTTTGCTGTCCCATAGCACCGTTATCTCAATTTATTTAAGACCATTGTGTAGCCAGTTCGGGTATATTTACCAAACCCCCTATTGCTGAGGAATTGAGTCAATAACATCGATAAAGTGTTAAAGATGCCAGCTCTCGGGAGAAAAAAAGTGTCCAGTGGAATTTTTGTATATCGCCACTTAAGTTCTTCTATCTCATAAATACAGTTTATAGTATTTTTTGTTGTTTGAATATTTTGTCTACCATAATAGTGCATGATAGCTTCGGGATAGTAAGGTTTTATATGGGTAAAATCCCCAAAAAAACCTTTCCACAATACAGGAGTACTGATTATCAGTGTGCCACCTATTTTTAGAACTCTGTTCATTTCCAACAATAATTGATATGCATCATCAGGATTAAAATGTTCGATAACATGAGAACAATTTAATCCATCAAAAGAAGCCTCTGAAAAAGGCAATTTTAAGATGTTACCTTGTACTAATTTATCAGATATTTTTTTAGCTTCTTTCAAACTCTCATAGTTTGCATCAATCCCAGTAATACTATTGCTTCCCAACGTTAAGAAGTGCCCAATACCACAACCGAGGTCTAATATGTTCTCTTTTTTAGACAGTTTTTCATAAGAATATCTATAAAAGTATTCTTTATTCCAGTTGTTCTTTCGCTCTTGGTTTTTCTCGTAGAACTTGGACTTTAATTTGTTAAAAATATTTTCTATCATTTGAATAATCTCGTTATCACCTTACAGTTTTGTTAACAATCTTGATAGACTTGCAACTTAACGCAGTCCCAATTTTTCTTTTATCAATCTTAGCATTCCATAATCGAAAACCTTATCAAATATATAAGCTACAAAAGAATAACATATGATTCCAGTTCCAACAGATAAGATGAATTGCCAGATTCCCGTTAAAGGATTGCTATTTTTTAGAATCAATAATATTAGTACCATAAATGAAGCATTAATAAACGGCAGAATGATAGTTTTGGAAAAAGATGGGATTTCACATTTTGTAACTTTTAAAACCATAAAACCAAACCCCAAAGTAGATACAAATGTGCTGAAAAATACCGCAATTGAAGTTCCTAATATTCCCCAATTGATAGAAAGCGGATAAATTAAAATAATTAATACTAACAATCTTACTGTTTGCCATCTAGGTTCAATTTCTGGTCTATTAACAGCCAAAAATATAGGTCCAGTTGTAGCTTGAATAGATCTTACCAATCCTGCCAAAACTAACACCTGGATTGCCGGCACCATCGGCATCCATTTTGCGCCCAAGAATATCTCGGTAAATTCGGGGGCTAATATAAATATTCCTCCGGCTATCGGTATCGAAACAAATGCAGTGAGTTGCAAAGCATCAAGATATGCTTCTCTCAATCTTTGTAAATTATACTGCATTTTGGAATAAGCAGGAAAGGTTACCTGAGAAATTACATGGGTTATCTCAGTGGCTGGCAGATTTGATATAAGGTAAGCCATCTGATAGAAACCTAAAGCTGTGACTCCAAGCATTTTCCCTACAAAAATATCATCGCCTTGGGTAACCAAAAAAACCAATATGCTTGAACCCAGTACCCATTTACCAAAACCAAAAAGTTCCTTAAATTCACCTTTATCAAGCCTTACGTGGGGCCGATATGGATGAAGCACATAAGACATGAAAAGTCTGACAAAGTTAGCCGCAAGCCCCCCCCAGACCAGAGCCCAGACATTTCTCAGCATAAATGCCAGTGTGATTGCTATAGTAATATCAACCAAAGTCGCAGAAAGTTCATAAATGAATTGTTTATTAAACTCCAGTTTCTTCTGAAAAAACAGGATGCCAATGTTTCTAAATCCTGAAAGGAGCGTAGATACGGCAATGACTTGTATTACCAATGTAGCCTGTGGTGAGTTGAAAAATTTGGCAATTACCGGCGCTGATAAAAAAAGGATTGAAAACAGGACAACTCCCCGGATAGCAGAAACTGTCCAGGCGGTATCAAGATATGATTCAACATTTTCTTTTTTCTGAATTAAAGCTGCCTGAAAACCAGTCTGTGAGAAGGTTTCCAGTGTGGCTATGGCAAGCATTGCAATGCCGAGGAGACCGAAATCTGATGGAGCAAGCAGGCGGGCGAGGATAATGGTTCTGATAAAGCCGAGGCCGCGATTGGTAATCCGCAAGCCAAAGACCCACATTCCGCCGCGGACAACCTTTTTTGAGAGGGATTCGGGTTCATGGCTATTGCTCATATTGGTCATTTCATTGTTGCCTGGTTTCTATAGTTATGCCTTGGCATTGAAATCTGCCATTGCTTCTACTCCCCCAGCTTCTATCGTGGGAATCATAATGATTATAGCTGTTAAAAACCAGAACGGCTCCATAATGCGCACGATAATGAAGGTATTGGCGCCAATTGCATGCACAAGCATAGCGATAAATCCCGCCAGATACCCGAGGGAGAGACCGCTGAACAGAGGATCCGAGGTGTTGCGATAGGTATATAACGCATTCTTAAAAACTGCCGCAAGCAGCCACATAAAGGATATAAAACCAAAGATTCCTGTCTCGACAAGAACCCTGGGATACTGCGCATCCAGAAAATGATAGCCGGTAATGCCATATCCCAAAACCGGATGCGTTATAAAATCCTTTGTCAGAACACGTTTCCATGAGTTTAATCTGGCGGAAGTAGATGTATCAATCTTCGCCCCTCCGATTTCGATCTGTCCCCTTTCCCGCGGCTGGGTGAATGTAAAGAGCGCCCTCTCCTTTACGGCTGAAGGCAAAATAAATGAGGATATGACAATAACAGCAATTAGAGAAACAGCTATCACCAGTTTTCTTCTGCTGAAATAGATCAAGGTAATCAGCATCGGGACAAGAGCCAGCCAGGAACTTCTTGAAAGGGTCGCTGCAAGTGAAATCACGATAAGAAATGCAAGTGCCGCAAACAAGCCCTTCTGTCTTTTTGCACCGTATGTGAGCAAAAGCCCGAGAGTGATAGAAAGGATCAGGACGAGATAACCCCCAAGGGTATTAGGCTCTCCCACCTCGCCCTCAAAAGGCGCTGAGACCCTTCCGCCGCCAGGTATTTGAGCTATAGAAACAAGACAGACAACAAGACAGACAATAAGCATGACCGTAACAAAACGCTCTATCTGCCTTCTATCTTTCAATTGATTCACGACCATAAAATATACGATAAAGTATTCAAAATACTTCAGGACAAAAAAGAATCCGGTCAACCCATTGACCCTGCCCATCATGAAGCCAAACAGGGTAGCGATAATACAAAACAGAAAGTAGTATGCAATCGGTCTGTTCAGCGGAGTCCTCAAAAAAAGACCCAGTTCTTTTCTAATAGCGGTCTTTAAAAACCAGCTAAACCCGACAATAACCAGCAGGATGTCATCAAATCGAAGGGTGGCACCGCGGCCGGCCGCTGTTCCGCCTCCTCCAAGTCCACCCACAATAAATTCAGGACTGAGCAGCATGGAAATAAGCAACATATACAGGGCGACTTCGGCGCTCAGAAAACTCGCTACAATAATAATGAGGGCTGTAATGGTGAGAAAGGCAACACCTGTTGAGACTTTTGTTATAAAAATTCCACCCAGAAATGTCATTCCGGCAATTATCAACACCAGAAACACTGCTTTTGGGTCTATATTGTTTGTTTTAATCATCAGGACTTAGTTCGCTTTGCTTATAATTGGTCGAGTGTTTGATTAGTCAGGTGGTGGAGTGTGAAAATGCTTTTTGCTCTGTTCTTTTTGCTGTTCGATCTTTTCTTCGAGATATAATTTTTTATCTAAACCCTTGGGATAATAGCCCTGATCCCTGTAGTTATAAAATTTCTCCACGTAAGCGGGCATTTTTGCAACTAAGGCACCTAATGCTAATGCAACCACAGCTATAATCACGAGCCATAAAAATGATTTTCTTCTCTCTCTGCGACTTACAAAATGTTTCTTTTTCACTTACTTTTTACCTCTAAGCTGGGCCCAGACACCCAACTGCCAGGATAAGATCTGTCTATTCCCTCTTCCTTCATATATCTGACGGCGTCCTCTCTGTCAGCAAAATGTCCTATAAAAACCCTGTGCCAAACCCCTTTGTCCTCAATGTTAACTGTGGCCCAGTGAGCGTCTATTCCCTTCTCCTTAAGACCCGCCACAAAGCTCTTTACCTCCTCCAGGTCACGCCTGGCTTTGATCTGTATAGCAAAAGGCCTTTCGCTTGCCGCAGGCTTCTCAGCCTGCTGAGCTTCAGGTTTAGGTTCTCCGGCCGGGATTGTTAATAAATTCTTTTCTATCCTTTTTTTAAGAATTTTTACTTTAAGCGTATTCTCTTTTACAGGAGTATGATGAACCTGGATTGTGGACAGGCTCTTCAGGGATCCGGGTAGGCCGAGGTAATCTGCCTGGTACAATATGCCGATAATCAAAAATAAGATTGCACCCAAAAGAACACCTATCTTCAGCTTCGAGCCTTTTTTATCCTTCTTTTCCCCTTCCGGTTTTTTTTCGAAGACTTTTTTGAAAAAAACCGCAATGGAGCCCGGAATTGACGATAATTTATCCCGAAACGTCTTTATCTTATCTTCTTTTTCCCCATACGCATAATACTTCTTATAGTAATCATAACCCGAGAAATCAGGGCTGATCTCTGCCTTCATACCATTTAAAACAACGCCCATTACATTTGCCTTGACATTATCGAGCTGTGCCTTTGCCCGTCTAAGAACGCTTCTGGAAATTTTGCCCACCTGATAGACGAGAATCACTCCATCAGTGATGGAAGCTAAAATCGCGGCATCGGTGGCAGCCAGAACCGGCGGAGCGTCTATCAGCACCACATCATATTCGGATCTTACATCCTTGATAAACTCGCTGACATTTTTTGAACCCGCCAACTCCGCGGGATTTGGAGGGATGTTTCCGCACGTCATAATATGCAGATTGTCAATGCCGGGAGTTTTCATAATATCATCGACACCTATCTTCCCCATCATGATGTCGGTAATTGTCCTGATTGCATCTCTCCATTCGTAGCTGTTCAGTATAACATCTGTAAGACCCGGCGCCGGATCAATACCAAATATCCTTGCGATAACAGGTTTTCTGAAATCTCCTTCAACAAGCAGCACCTTATTGCCTGTCTGAGCTATAGTAATGGCAAGGTTAACTACCGAAGTGGTTTTGCCTTCCTGCGGAGAGGAACTGGTAAAAACGACTGTTTTAATATCTTTTCTGAGACTGGTGAAATTCAGATTTGTCCTGAGAGCTCTGAAGCTTTCCGCGAGTGTCGATTCAGGCGCAAAATGCGAAATAAGCCTGGCGTGCCTCTCTGCAATCGCTTTATCCACGCCTTCAGGGTACTTCTCTTCCAGAGTAGCTTTAACCTCCTGAATGCCGACATAAGGAATTATTCCCAGGACAGGAACGCCAAGAAGTTCTTCAATCTCTTCAATCGCCCCCATAGAAGTATCAAAGGTCTCAATTATAAATGCAAAAACAAGGCCCAGAATAAGCCCTATAATTGTTCCAACAGCGGTGGTCGCCCCGGTTTTGGGGGGATTTACCGGTATAGCCGGCTCCAGGGCGGGTTTTACGATTTTTACCTCTTCTATCTTTTCAGCCTCTTTGATCAATGATTCCTGATATTTTTTCTCAAGAAGCGTATAGACCTCTGTGTCTACTCTAACAGTTCTCTCCAGCCTCGCCAGCTCCAGCCCCTTTTCCGGAAGCATATTGATCTGCTTATCCATTTTATCAATCTTCTTTTTCAGGGTTCTTATTGTTTCCGCAAGAGCTTTCCCCTGGTAGGACAATTGTGACCTCATATTCGATACTATCTCGAGGATCTGCCTGTTGATTTCTGCGACTTGTGGATAGTTTTTTGTGTAAGTAAGAAGAAGAGTGTCTCTCTTTAACATAAGCTGGACAAGCCTGTCATTGAGGTTCTTATAGAGACCAGACGCCTCATTGATATAGAAACTGGTTTCTGAAGTCAGTGGCTCGCCTTTTGCCCTTTCGAGCAGCCTGTTTACCTCGGCTATCTTTTGACTATCCGTTATTGCCTTTTCATAATCCGCTTGCAACCCGGCCATCTTACCGAGCATGTCTGAGGTCTGAGCGCTCAGGGAGATCAATTTGTTTTCTTCTCTGAAATTCTTTACAGCCTCCTCGGAGTTTCTCAATCTTTCCTTTACGATCTTTAACTGGTTCTCTATGAACTTCTTTGCGTCAACAGTCCGTTTATTAAGATCAAGAATACGTTCCTCTTTGTAAACACGCGCAATAGTATTGGCAATACGCTGGGCAAGCCTGGGATCTGTAGAAGTCACTATAATGTTGATTATATTACTGTAACCTTCCTGCTCTGTCTCCACAGAACCTTTCAAGCTTAATATAATGCCAAGATATTTTTTGCTGGACCGCACTTTCTCGGAAGAAAGATCGGCTGGTATCATGCCCAGTTCTCTGGCCACCCTTTCTATTATAGAGTAACTTTTTATCACGGCCGCCTGGGTTTCCATATCATCAGTCTGAGACCAGGAAATGGCTTGAATATAAAGACCGGTTACAGAGCTGGTCTTTTCAATTTTCACACTGGCACTTGTTTTGTATAAAGGTTCAGGTTGAGATATGATGGAAAAAAACAGACTGAAAAACCCCAGGGAAAGAATAGAAAAAATGATAATAAATTTTCTTTTTTTGATAACAAGCCAGTAATCTCTTAAATTCAAGTCATATTGCGCCATATTGGAAAAACCCCTGCTTTGCTATGGTTAATGGTTAATAGTTAACTGATAACTGATAACTGTAACCCGTTCCTAATCAAGTTTTTTAAAACGAAGCATGGTATCCGGATTGAAATATGCGTTTCTGTACTTGTCAGGGTAAAGCATGTAATCCAGAAGCGGCACTGTATTTCTGATAAACTCATTAAGATCGCCTATAGCTGTTCTCGGAACATAAACCACATCACCGTTCTGAAGGGGAATATTCTGGGCCATATCTCCTCTTTTTAATATCTCATCAAGGTTTGCGGCAAGGATAATCGGCTTGTTCCGGTCTTCTTCGTAGCCTCTGATAATTTTTACATCCGAATCCACAGCTACTCCCGTCGTACCGCCAGCCTTGGATATGGCCGCGAGAAGATCGTATGCATCCTTGAGCCTGTATATCCCCTGTGTATTTACCTCTCCGAAGACATATATTCTCTCTCCATAAGTTGGGAGCTCCGGGACTGTTACGATATCGCCATTATCTATAACAATATTCTGACTCATGTCACCTTTGAACATTGCCTTATAAAGGTTGACTGTATAGTTTTTTCCCTTTCTTGCCACTTCTACCTTCCTGAGATCCGCGTTTGCGAATTCTTCACCAGTAATCGGCCCTCCCGCCATTACGATAAGGTCAAGTATCCTTGTCTTGCCTGTTAAAGGATACTTTCCAGGACCGGTCCCAATACCGGAAATTGATGTATCAAGACGGTTGATCTGCCCGAAGAGAAGGGCGGTTTTACTTTTATATTCTTTTACAACAACATCAACCCTCGGACTCCTGATATATTTTTTAAGTGCATTCGTCAGTATATCATCCACCTCATGGCAAGTATGCCCCACCACTGTAATGTCATCCATATAGGAATAGGATATCTTTCCATCCGGCCTGACCGCAGTGCTATATGGCGTAGATTTGGCTCCATCCCAGAAAGTGATGGTCAGAACATCGCCAGAGCCTATCTTGTACTCGGGAACACCCCGTATCTCTGTAAACACACTGTTTTCTGTAACCTGGCTCATCCTTACGATTTCTTCTTCCATCTCTTTTTTCTGCTTTACATCTGCTTTTTCAGCTGCCACTGCAGGCCTGAATTCCGTCACCGGTATTCCTTTTGCCTCGAAGGTACAGGACGAAAGAAACGTAACAGAGAAAGCTGTGAGAATCGTCAGGATTATACCTGCTGTCCTGTAAGACATCGTTATCTCCCCTTAAAATTATCCTCTGTGAAACTCCATTTAAGCTTAAAGTTCTTTGTAAAACTGCACTTTGTTAACCCCGCCGCAGGCCTGCCTGTGGGTTGCACGCAGACAGGCAGCGGGAAATGCGCCCGTTGTCCAATTCAGGTCACTGCAGACACAAAGTATCACAATAATCTTATGAATTATCAATATGTTATGAAATTGCCTTGTTCCGCTCGCAATAACAACACGGTATTACACAAGGCCTGCATTCAATAACACTATAAGAGATACATATATTCGGTTATTAAATCAACTAATTTAGAAAAAAACAATATTTATCTTGCATTTAAGCCGGTTATTATATAGGCAAAACCCAAAACTTTCTTGAGTAATTTTATACGATCGGTTATATGGGAGTAAAATATGGTGAGTTGGTAATCATTTATGGTAAGATATTCTGATATTATAAAACATGGCATCAAAAATAAGAAAGAGGGCAGCACCAGAACTCCGATAGATTTCGAAGAGATAAAAAAGATACCTGATTCTTCTAATTCCCGTATACTAAAGGAACCCGAAGTAGCTTCGGTACCGAGCACCCCGCCTGCGCAAAAAGACGCTGAAGACATAGAAAAACTTTATACAATCATCACAGATTATCTCGAAGAAGTCCGAAGACAGATCAAAAACGATAAACTCTTTGATGTTAAACAGGCCGTTTATACCATAACCCACATTGTAGAAACACCTGATTTGATCGAAAGATTCTATCAATTCACAGCCCTGTCTCATAATCACAATAATAAAAACTACCCGATTCCACATCTGGTCAATGTCATGATAGGCGCCCTGAAGATCGGAACAGGCCTGGGGTATTCCCGGGAAGAACTTATCGAACTTGGATTATCTGCGCTTCTTTACGATGTGGGACTTTTTAAGATACCAGAGGAGATAACAGGAAAAAGTGAAAAACTGACAGAGGCTGAGATAAACATCATAAAAAAGCATACCGAGATTGGGGAAAATATCCTGTCCCCGTTTCAGACGGAGCACCCAATGCTTTCCAGG
>Ga0307992_1001121_pt1 | contig 16141 bp, 24 predicted proteins | sample EllFjometagen133_FD_203162 | JGI IMG/M metagenome (GOLD analysis project Ga0307992, IMG submission 203162) | Marine microbial communities from Ellis Fjord, Antarctic Ocean - #133 | ecosystem: Environmental > Aquatic > Marine > Unclassified | place: Southern Ocean | collected 2014-10-08
CTAAGAATGAGTTTGTAGTTCCTTGGTTTATTAAGATAGATACTATTGATGAGAAGGGAGTACCTAATGTTTCTGATTACTTTGATTTATTCCAGACCCAACTTATTGTTGGTCTTTTGACTCCAGAGGAGAGTTTAGGATTGGGGAAAGGATCGACAGAGGCAACAAGTAGAGTCAAAGCTATATTATATGAAAGGCAGATAAGGGCATTCCAGAATGACATATCTACTCAGATTGAGCGACAATTATTTAATCCATATCTTGATGAGAATGGAGTTAATATAGAGGAGGCTAAGAATCTAGTACACATCACATTTAATTCAGTAACTGAAGAGGATGAAGCTTTGAGAGCCAAATGGCTAGGTAATCTGTTTAGGGGTATGGACGAGATACCATTCACTTTGAATGAGATAAGAGGTTTCTTTGGGTTTGACCCATTGGAAGAAATGGAGAGACAATCTTTACCATCTGGTGGCAAAGATAAGGAACCTGAAGAGAAACCAAAGGAGGATGAGGAAAGTGAAGAACCTACATAGACATACAATACCATTTAACTACAACAAGAAGATACTCTACAAATCTATGGATGACAGAGTATTTAAAGATGCTACATTACTAACCCCTGGTGAATGGACTGATAGTGTATCTAGAACTCCAATTACCTATACTGATGCCGCGTTATTCTTATCAGCTAATAATTGGACTAAAAACATACTTAATCTTGACCATGAGTGGAAAGTATTAAATACCATTGGTACTGTACAGAATCCTAGATATCATAGTGGTTCTATTAGAGCTGACTTGTTTGTAACTCCGAGAACACAAAATGGTAAGGATGCCATAACTCTCATAGATTTAGGTTTAGTTAATGCTTTATCCATTGAACTTATGTCTAATGATACTTGGGATAGTGATGATTTCAAGAGATATGCTACAGATATAGAATATCTAGGTTGTGCTATGGTATATGGGGACAATGCAGCTTGCTCCGAAGCTAAGGTGAAGTAATGGAAGATATAGTCTGCTCGTTCTACAACGAATGTAAGAATTATAAGAAGGAATGCTATCGGTGTAAGTGGAATGCTAATAATATTTATGGTGATTACCTGTTAATTCAAAATGAGGATGGTAAAACTCTTCATTTCTTGGATACTACATGGATCTGAATCATAATCTTATTATAGATTGCCCACTATGCGAGTTATTTCTTAATCCTGAAAAGAATATTAATACTAAATTATACTACCCAGATTTAGATAAGATTAATGAGGTTGATTTCATTATCTTACATTCTACTATCCATAAGACTCCTGTTGTAATTGTTAGAGATCACACTACTGAGATATCCAGTGAAGTTTGGGGTAGAATCCTATACCAAGTTCGTAAGATGTTTGGAAATGTACAGTTGAGAAGTGAATCATCCAAAATTAAAGACCATTTTCATTGTGTTATTGTACAAGATGAGGGTAGATAATTTAATGCCAACACCACCTAGCAAGGATGAGACAAGAAAACATTTTCTAAAGTGTAGAGTGTGTTCTGTTGATTTAATTTTAGGTGATAGTTGGACGGTTGCTTTGAAGAATAACCGTAATCGTATTTGTAAGTCGTGCCATAAAAGAAATGGTAAAAACTATAGAAACTCCTTGTTAGGAAAATTACAGACATATAAAATAGGTGCTAGGAGAAGAGGGTATATTTTTGATTTGAGTGTTATGGAATTTGCTGATATAATTGTACAACCATGCTATTATTGTGGGGCAAAGAATAGTATATATAATGGGGTTGATAGAAAAGACAATAGTATAGGTTATATAAGGGAGAATTGTGTTTCCTGTTGTATGATGTGTAATCACATGAAACAAGAATATAATAGTAATGAATATATAGAAAAATGTATGGAGGTTGCGAATTATGCCAGTTCATAGTTGCCAAGAAGATGGAAAACCAGGCTACCAATGGGGTGGGAAAGGTAAATGTTACACATACACCCCTAATAATGAAGAATCTCGTAAGAGAGCACATGCAAAAGCGGAATTGCAGGGTCGAGCAGCTAGGTCTGGGGGTTATAGTGGTGCAGAAACACATTCTGGAATTCAATCATTACGTTTTAGTAAGAAGAAGTTTAATAAGTCGCAAGCAATCGCTTGGGCTAAATCACATAACTTTAAATCTGGTGATGTAGAGGAGATGCCTAATGAATGGAGACTACGGCAATTCAGTCCAAATCTTTGCACAAAATCTGGTGGGATGAAAGATTTAGCATCTGGTGTAAGGGGATATATCTGTCCTACTACAGGGGTTAGCCCAGGTAAGTCATTTGATTCTCTTTTTGATTCTTTAAATAGGATTTCCAATTCATTGAATAAGTTAAGAGAAATGTTATAATGTTTAATATGAGAGAGAGGATGGTGGTTAAGAATTTCTTTGATTGGTGGTATAAGGTATACTAGTGCATCTGGTGGTGCGGTAGAATCTCCAAGTGATGGTAGAATAGTTAATTTTTCGGGTTTCCCAATTAGTGCACAATCTAATAGTAATGCTCTTGCAGTATGTTTATTCATATGGGATCCGGTGAGTAATCAGTGGGTACCAAAGACATCGTAGATGTTGCGAGTGAAGACATTATTAGGAAATATATAAAGAAATTTAATGATGAGAGGGGTAGTAATAGTTATTCACAACGTGATTTACTTAAGTATCTAATTACTAGAATGGATGATGTAGATGTTAAACTTGATAACCATATTACAACAAACCAAGGAAGATTATCTATTGTAGAAACAACTATTAGTAACCTTAAGTATATGTTTGGGGTGTTATTAGTTGCTGTATTAGGTGTTTTTGGTATGGTATTTGTAATGATGGTGGCTTAAAATGAGATTAAGTGATTTAGATTTATTAGTGAATATAGATGATACTGTGTATAAATTAGAAGAGATTAAGAAAGACTTATTATTAAACCCATCAACTGAGACTGAACCATATGTAACTACTATACCATTTAAGCTACGAGGTTTCTTACAGAAAGCTAGTGATACAGAACACATAATTGCTGGGTACGCCTCAGTAATAGAGATAGATAAGGAGGAGCAATTAATACCTAAAGAAACATTACAAGATGGTATTGAAACTCTTCTTAAGAATTCTGATTATGCTAATCTAATGTTAGTTCATCAAAATGTCCAAGTAGGTAAGATACTTGAGAGTTATGGTAATCTAACTACCCATGTGGATGATAAGGGACTTTTTGTTGTTTGTTCTGTAAGAGAAGATTTAGAGACTGCTAATGAGATATGGGAACAAATCTTAGATGGTGAGCTTAATGGTTTCTCTATAGCTGCAGAAGTTCTTATGGAACATGAGGAATGCGACACTGAAAAATGTATATTAGTGATAGATAAGATGAATATCTTCGAATTATCTCTATGTGTTTTTCCAGTCAATTCCAAATCTGGTTTTGTTGTTGTTTCTAAATCAGAATCAAAAGATTTAGAATATAATGTCCGTGATTATTTAAATAGAGAGGTCAATGTTAATATGGCAAAGAAAGGGAAGAAACAACAGAAGGAAGTGGAGAAATCCGAAGAATTACCAACCGAAGAGAAATCTGAAGAAGTCGTAGAGGAATCAATCGAAGTTGAGGAGAAGACACCTGAAGAATCAGTTGAAGAGATTGAAACAGAGACAATACAAAATACAATAGAGAGTTTGCAGAGAGAAGTCGAAGCCTTGAAGGGTATTATATCAGAAATGAAAGCTATGCCCGATGAAGAGGAAGAAGAGGAAGAGGATGAGGAAGAAGAGATTATCGAAGAAGAAGAGAAACCAACTGAAGAACCTAAAGAAGAACCTGAAGAAGAGAAACCAACTGAAGAAAAGTCTGAGGAGAAACCCACACTAGAAGAGTTTCTGACAAAAGAAGATTTAGGTGATATCCAGAAATCTATTAATGAGATATTGGAAAAATTCTCTAAGTTTGATGAGCTAGACGATTTAAAGGTTGCTGTTAAAGCTAAGGACGATCAAATATCTGCATTAACTAAACGACTTGAAATTGTAGAGAAGTCAGAAGAGAAACCTAAGATTAAATCTGACACCAAAGTGAAATCAAAGAAACATGATATGGATTTAATACAGGACCCATTAAGAGCGGGCACTTATTATAAAGATTTATATTAGGTGATTTTCTTATGGCATGGTCTACATTGGATTTAACAAGTGACACTATACTTCAAGATGGAACTGGGGCTATGAATTATATAGCATCTGGTAATATCTATGTAGGTCAAGCTGTATATATCTGTAGTGATGATACTGTTAAAGTAACTACGACTACAACTGGTGAATGTGATGCTATTGGCATAGCATCTATAAATGCTTCTGATGGTAATAGAATCGGTGTTTATAGTAATTCCAATATTGTAAGGTGTTGTGTAGATTCTGCTGGTAATCCTGGTGTACCTGTCTATGGTGGTGCAAATGGTATTCTATCAACTACTCAAGGTAATGCAAAGAAGGTAGCAGGTTATATTAAGGAGACTCCAACTTTAGGAGCTGGTGGTACAAATTATGTTGGTAAGATTTTGTTAGTTTAAATGTTAAATAATATGATGGTGTAAAGAATATGGCATGGACAGAGATAACAACTAAAGATATAGCTATCCAAGGTGAAGACTTTAAGTACAATTGTATGGCATCTGGTACTATCAAAAAAGGACAAGCATTAGTTAATATTACTGATGGTGATACAAGTGATATATATGTAATTTCATCTTCATTAGCTACATCAACTAAATTCGTGGGTGTTGCGGTTACTGATGCTGTTAAAGGAGAACCAGTTGCAGTATATGGTCAAGGAGCTATCTGTTGGGGTAGAGGTGATAGTGCTTTAACATATGGTGATTACCTTATCGCTGATGATGATGGTCAATTTGATGATGTTGCATCTGAAACTGAAACGGCAGCAAGTGGTGTAGCCCAAGCAATGAATACTATAGGATCTGCTGGCGAGTTTAAACTTAAAATTATAAGATAAGTATAATGTAATCTGTCATTTCTATTATGTCAGTCCCTATGTAGTATAACTCAATAGAGGTGATTACCTATTTCGTGGGACACTAATGATTTAACTAGTGACACCATATATCAAGAGGGGCCATTTGGTTTCTTGTTTAAAGCAAGTGGGAATATCGAACGTGGTCAGGTTGTTAGAATAATAGAGGACAACCATGTAACACCAAGTACTGTTGGTACTAATGGAATTGGAATTAATGACCATAAAGTATTACATGGTAATGAGGTTACTATCTACATACCTGGTAATATAGTAAATGCATGTGGAACATCTGCATACACACCAGGGACTGTATTGTATGCAAGTGGTAATGGTATGGTTTGTGACCAAAGATATTCCACTGAACGTCCTGTGGCAATAGCAAGGAGTACATTTGCTACAGCTACAACTAATATGGTTGGTGAGGTGGTTATTATATGAGTTTCACACAAGTCACTGACACTATCCCAATTCAACCAGGAATAGGAGCATATGGTTTCACAGCATCTGGTACAATCTACAGAGGACAGGGTGTATATCTATGTGGGGATAACCAAGTAAAAGTCCCTACTAATGACACTCAACGACTAATTGGTATAGCAGAGTATAATGTTGTGGATTCTGATAAGGTAGCAATATTTGGTCCACTCAATTTAGTATCTTGTAAGATATCAGCATCTTCCACATTAACAGCAGGTACGTTTGTTGGTGTGATAAGTGAAGGATATCTATCTAATACAGCAACATATAGAAGTGGTGCGGTAATAACTAAATCAGCTACATCTAATTATGGAACTGGTGAGATACTAATATTGGGGACGGAATATATCCAATAATGTTTTAATGTTTGTATTGAAATGTATATATAAAGAGTATGAATATGACAAATAAGTTAACGAAACTATTAGAATTAGCCTATGCTGACAATCAAGAGAAAAAGAGAGTATTGGATAAGACATCAACAAAGACTATTCTAAATATTAAGGAGAATGATGATACATACAAAGCTCTATTACAATCCGATAGCAGACAGGAGGCAAACCTTCTACAGGAAGAAGTGTACAAAACTATCTCTGAAGGAGCTGAACCATGGAAATGTATGAGAGATGTTGTTCCTACAATAAGGACAGATAGCTACTCTGTTAGAGTGGTTAAGGGAGAAACTGGTACTTATGCTGAAAAGTTAGCAGAAGGTGCTAATGTACCAATTGACACGCAAGTATATACTAAGGAAGATATTTCAGTATACAAGATTGGGACTCGTCCACTCATTACTAATGAATTGATTGAAGATTGTCTATTTGATATAGTCAACCTTGAACTCAAGAAAGCTGGTATGAGAATGGAGAACAAACTTAATAGGGATGTCCTATTGGAAATCCTAGCTGATGCAGGCACGACGGAAGTAGATCCAGCTGGATCTCATATTGCAGTTTCAGATTTGGCCAAAGCAAGATCTGACATACAAACAAATAACTATATGCCAGACAAAGTAGTTTTCCATCCACTCGCAGAAGGATATCTTCTACAGGACTCTAACCTCGCATATGTATCATATGCAGGTGAATCTGGACCACTCCACACTGGTAATATACCAAAACTCATGGGATTGATACCATACACTACATCTTGCACAACTGGTACAACCGCCAACGTATGGGGCACAACTGACCAAGCTAATCAATATTATGGTGTAGTTCTTGATTCAGCAGCTAATACATATCTTGCAATGCGGAGAGATCTTACAGTTGAGCAATATGATGACCCAATTCATGATATCATGGGTATTTCTTGCACAATGAGATATGGTGTAGCTACAGTCCAGGCTAATGCAGCTTGTAATATATTAACAAAGTAAGACTGATATCTATTTGGGAGGTGTAACCTCCACTTTATTTATATCTGTCTTTTGTATGTTAAATTATGTAAAAATTATTACGAGGTTGGAATATGCCAGGAAGCAAAATTCCAGTATTAGAATCCGAGAAATTTACTGTACAAGGTAGTGGTAGGGGATTATATATAGTTGATGATGCAACTAACTTTGATGTTGGTACTTGGAGTACGGGAGTTTGGATTAGTGGTAATACTACTAGTGGTCCAGCATTCCCAGGTGGTGGTTCAGGTCAAATATTACCAGCAGCTAGTGCAGCAGCTTGGATGAGAGTTACTTCAGATGCAGGTACTGCATACTATATACCATTATTTAATTATCATTGGTAAGTAATATGTTGAGTGGATTTGGGAATCAGGAATGGATGACAGAATCCTTTGAAGAGAGCAGACAGAAAGCACTTAAGGATAGAACTAAATTTACTGATGAAGAGTTAGAGATATTAGAATTAGATAGTGATGTTTCCCTTGGTGGTGGTGACTCTTATTATAAATCATTTGAGATAAAGCAATTTCCATATCCAAAAGACACTTATAGAGAGAAACTCGATTTACGGACTACTAACCCAAAGATAGGTGACTAAAGTATGAGTGATTATCAATGTATAGCAGTAGGTGAAAATGATGTTCGTTCATTCTTGACACCACCATTAGATTACGACGATGTCTCTAAAGCTGAAATCTTACTCAAGATAGAATCTGTGGAGACGTATGTAAAGTATACATACTTTGGTGGGGGAACTGTACCAGCTAAAGCTAGAATACCAATTCTTCTACTCACTATATCTAATCTTATATCTACACCTACATTAGCTAGAAAATACTACACACTTGCATCAGAATCCATAGGAGATTATTCGTATATACTAGCTCAACCAACATCTAAAGGTAGTGATGTGAATTTCTCACCATTTACTATTACTAAAACTTGGCACAATATGGGTTTGGAAATATTACAGAAGATAGCTTCACCAACTGATTATATTGTTCGGAAAGCGAATGAATAGACCGTCACCTTTATATCCGGAAAATTGGTCAAAACTTCGTAGATATATCTTTAAAAGAGATAATTATACCTGCCAGATATGCGGTAGAAAAACTTTACATCCACATTGCCATCACATTGTACCAATTAAGATATCTCATAACTCACATAGCAATAACCTAATAACTGTATGTCCATATTGTCATAAACGGATACACCATATAAAATGACATTTGAATCACTACTTAACAAATCTTGCTATATAGGAACTAAGGATTCATCCCAAAACTCTTTGGGGGAATGGACTTATACTTGGACATATTCAACTACTGAAACTAAGTGTAGAATGGCTCCAGTGTCATTATCCGAAAGGATTGATTTTGGTGGTGAATACAAAGATATTAGATATAAAGGTTTCTTTCTTTCTGGTGCGGGTGTTAATTTGAATAATAGGATTAAATACAATGATGAGTATTATGAAGTACGTGAACGACAAATGGATTCAAGTGACCATCATATTACTACATTGTTGAGCAAATTATGATATCTCTTAAGATTAAAGTAGTAGGAAGAGAAAAGATAATATCTAAACTTCGTATCTTACAGACATTAGTTGAGGGTGGTGCTGTGAAAGGGTTGAGAGAATCTATGGATGATATTGAGAAGGCAAGTAGTGATTATTTGGATAATATGACTAATTGGGGTGCTGGTGCTACAAGACCAACCGAAAGTATTAATGAGAATTGGATAAGACAGGGACCAGAAGTGAGAGGTGGTAATATACAAGCGTGTTTGGGAAATTCTAGTCCTCATAGTCACATAGTGGAATTTGGTTCAACAGGACCGATTACACCAGTTGGTGGTTCACCATTACATTTTATATATATGGGTGAGGAAATGTGGAGATGGTCTGTTAGAGGTCAGCAACCAATGAGATATTTCACAACTGGGATACAATTAGCTAAACCACTTGCACGAGATCATATCAGAGAATCTATCCGTGGTAATATTAGAACGGTGTTTAAATAATGTCTTACGCTACATATTCATCTACTAGAAAACTTCTTATTAACCATACTGGTGTTACTAATCTAGTACCTGCTGGTAATATAAGAATTGGGTTTTCTAGAGAACTTAATGTGTTTCCTAGTATATCCATAACTCAAGTTGGTGGTGGTACATATGGTTATACTGGGTATGGAACATCAGTAGATGGTTCTAAAATGAGACGTGAAGATAGAACTATTCAAGTGGATATCTACAATAGAGATAGTATGTTATCTAGCCAAGTGATAGGAGATGCGGTTGATGTTGCTCTTATGTCTGGTACTGGATTTAGAAAACTTAATGATAATGATATCTTTGAAGAAGGTATCCAATCATTCCGGAAAATCCAAACTTGGAGTTTCTGGCAAAATGTAAATGACTAGTATGTTTATTATGTTGAAATAATGAGTGGTAGAATGAATATTAACTTAAGTAAAGATGAAAGGAGGTGTGATTCGTGGGCACAGTGACTGGAAAGGACGCTATAATAGCAATCAACGCTAAAGCAGATTCAACATGGGGTTTATCTGATTTCAGTGTTACATTTGATAAAGGAACGGTAGAACAGGAACTAGTTGGTGAAATTGGTAACTATTTCACTTATGGTTCACTATCAGTCAATGGTTCATATACTTGTTGTAAATTTGCAGCATCTGGTAATGCGGATTCATTAAAGAACTTATTGGGTGACACTACATATATAAGTATATCTGGGACAACTGGTTCTAATCTATCTTGGTATTTTACATCATGTCAGATAACCGGTTATGATGTTACTATGGGTGATGCTGATACAATTACAGAAGCTTCAATAGATTGGATTGTTATGCACCCAAATCAAGTTACAATAACTGACGCTACCGGTCATGTTAGTGATTAAGGAGGATAGATAATGGCAACAAGTCCAAAAACTTATACAGGTAAAGATGCTAGTATATGGATTTCAGGTGTAACTCATACAACTTTGGGTATTTCCGATTTCTCTCTAACATTAGACCGAGGAACTGTAGAACAAGAATTAGTTGGTGAAACTGGTAATTACTTTGCAGCTGGTTCATTATCAGCAACAATATCATTAACACATTGTAAGCTAGATAATACTTCAGCAGCTGGTTTATTATCATCAACTATTAATGGCACTAATGTATTTGTATCTGGTAATTGTGGAGCCGATTCATTACATTTCTATTTTATATCATGTGCAGTAACTGGGTTTGATATAAGTATTGGGGATGCAGACACTATTACCGAAGGTTCTGTAGATTTATTAGTTATGTCACCATATGATATATCATCACAATCTGGTAAAGGATTATTTACTGGTGAGTATATAACTAATGCGTAAATAGGCTAGACATGAGGAGGTGATTCATATAGCCGATAAAGGAAAGACTAAAGATGAGTTAAGGAAAGATTTCGACAAGAAAGTCAAGAAGACAGACGAAAAGAAAAAAGAAGACTATGTTAGACAGATAGCCACTCGTGAGTTATTGGAGAGAGATTATAAAGAGGATTCCCTTCATGTTTCTTTTAATACCTCACCAGAGACTAGACGAAGTATTGAAGCGAGAAAACCAAACCAAGAGGAATTCATTAAGATATTATCCTTATCTGTGGAAGCAGCACAATATGAAGGTAAGTTAGATGCTGGGTCTCTTGCTAAAATGAGAGATATCTATGCAGGACTTCATACAATGGCTGCTAATCTATCATTAGATAAGAAACTTAATGAAGAATTCTGGTCTAAACATATAGGGTTTGATGGTCTTCAGAGTTTCATAACTGAACTCATAGTTGCGTTTCAGACTGGTACAGGAGTACCCGAGTCTGAAATGAAATCCTTTCGTTGAGTCGGGCCTAGGATTTCTTACGTATGAAATTTGTAAGGAATTCAAACTAACTCCGAAAGAACTAGGTAAGAAGAGAAGAGATGACCCAAGTGGAATAGCGTTTCTTGAACGCTCTATGATTCATAGATGGGAACAAGAGAAGAAAGCTAGGGATGAAGCAGAACGGAAATCTAAAATGAAATCTCACAAACGTAGATAATGTATGTATTAATTTTGTTAATATAGAGATTGGTGATAAATGGTAGCGACAACACAAATAGAAATTTTGTATGGTACAACGCCTGGAACATTTAGCGCAAGAGATGCTAGTGCAGTAGATTTAGGTGGTGGAACTCGTTATATGACTTATGATGATGGTTCTGATTCATCTATAACAACCTATCCAATTCCTATACCAACTGCAGCTAATGGTTTAAGTGGCTCTTATTGGGTTACTCATTGCTTAAATTGTACAGTAGCTCCAGATACTTATCTTAAAGATTTGAAATACTATCAGACTTGGACATCTAGTCCTTGTGATGATTGGAATCTATCTGGTGCAGGTTGGGCAGGAGACAAACTAAAACCTGGTTTATACATAGGTGTATCTTCAGCAACTATAGCTAATGCCAAAATACATACTCAAGGTTTTCCATCTGGTTCTTATGACCAAGCTGATGGTACTCAAGGAGTATATGGTTATCCAATATCTACAGCAACTAATGGACATTCGTTTTATCTTGGTTGTTCAGCTCCAGCGTCTGGTGGTATGGTATCTATAGCGCACTTTGATAATTTATCTACTGCTTATATAGTGCAATCTGGTCAGGTGGTTGGTGCAGCTACTGGTAGAAGTTATTGTATAGCTACACAAGTTTTGGTTGGAAGTGGTGCAAGCGCAGGAAATAAAAATGACAAGACGTCCAGTTTTTCATATACAGAAGCTTGATACTGTTTAACATACTTATGCGGAATGTTAATATGTGTTTATTCTTTTTAATCACCAATAAAATGGAAGGAGACTGGGAATACAATCCCCTTCGGAGATTCTAACTTATGATAAATACTCGTCCAATTGTATACTTCTATAGATGCTATTATAGTGATGGTAGTACACAAGAGCAATATTCAAAAGAAAGAGATTATAAAGGTTTAAAGTTTACAGATATCTATCAAGACAAATTAGTTAAGTTTGGTTTATATCCTTTTTCGCAAGACTTAGCGGAGAAAGTAACTAAAGTTGGTACGGAAGCAAGGGCATTACCTTTCTTACCAGAATATGAAATTGAATTTGATGAAAATAAGAGATTAATCTACTATAGACAATGTTTTATCTCACAACAGGAGTATCACATATGTGGTGCTTGCAAGAAGGAGTTTCAATATAGTAGTGGTGTAAAAACATTGATATCTAAGTATCCATCACCAATTTGTCAAAATTGTGGAGCTCATGATGATTTCTATTGCAAGAAATGTGATAAATCATATATCTTTGAAGATACATCTAATGGGCTGTGTCCAATTTGTAAGGGACATATGGAGAGGAGGAAAATAACTTCCACACAATACTCACGTGAGAAACGTTGGAATCTCTATATCATAGGATATCAACAATTGATTAATGGTAGTAATGTGAAAACATTATTAACTATAGACGAAACTGGGAATTGTTTAGTTACCTAAAATGAGTTATTCATTTGTAGTACCCAAAGCACGAAAATCTTTTTCAATATACGCTTGGGCAACCGACGCTTAACTCTATGTTATTTTTGTTAGATTTAATTATGAGTAAATAACTAATGACTGTAAATAAAGATTAATAATGTTTAATATGCGAGAGTGTTATAATGGCATGGTTTGACGATAAGTCCACAGGTGGGCTAATAAGTTCACAAATGTGGGATGATATGGCTGATACATTAGTGTCTGTGAGCGGAAGCTATTATAATCATTCTAGTAATAGAGATGCCCATTATCCATCTTCAAATATAACAGGATGGTTGGATAATGTATATATTTCAACCACAGCATCTGTTAATAAACTTAATGATGTAGATACAGTCTCTGATACTCCAGCAAGGGATGAAGTATTAAAGTGGAATGGTACTAATTGGGTGCCAGCTACATATAGTACAACATTTGAGTTTTCTATAGCTTCATTTAGTGATGGTGAGACAACTGCTAGTAAATTAATAGGAGTTGGAGAATGGAATGTTATAGGTGGGTTAAGTTTTGCTGCAACATATAGCAATGGACCACCAGATAATTCTTGTGTACAAATGGCAGAGAATGATAATACCTTTGATACTGTAGTAAAAACATTAACAACGCCGTTCACAGCAGGTACAAATACTGTAGCAGTTGATTATCCTGTAGCAAAAGATCAATATATAACTTTTAGATTAAGTTCTAATGTTGATACAGATACCGATACAGATGAAGATGGTGATATCTACTTTAGAAATTATATAAGGTATGGATTACTAGGTAAGAATAGTGGATTTTCTGCTAGTGAGATATCAGGTTTAACAAGTAAGACTATAAGTAATGACCATACCAGAAGTGTATCATTAAATGCTGGTTCTAGTGAGTATCTTATTTTTGCATTTCCTGCAACATATACTGATTTACCAAGTGGTACAACATATATTGGAGTAAGTGGTGGTACTGGATTTAGATTTAATGGTATGACTTGTGCATTTCAACCAAAAGAAATTGTATCCATTACTAATAATGCTGGATACACTGAGAATTATGAAGCTTATGGGTCAACTTTAGGTAATTTAGGTAACTCTACTCTAACCACATATACATCCAGACAAGAATTAAATGAGATTTATTATGGAGTAACAACAACTGCAAGTGGATACAATGAAGCAGATGTAGAAGGGTTAACCAATTCACCAATTACAGATGATTCTACTCAAACATGGAGTGAAGTAACTGCAGGTGCAGGAGAATATCTTTTATTCTGTTTCCCTAAGAGATGGGGGGAGAAGGGTACTGATTATTCATTTTATGATAATGGTACAGGATTTGAGGCTGCATTTGAAACACCAGAAACTGTAAGTATAACAAACTCGCAAGGTTGGACTGAAAACTTTTATGTATACCGTTCCGAGAATGCGAATCTTGGAGCTATAACAATAAGGACGAGTTAATATGCCGATAGGACTTACTGCCAAAATTGAGCCTAAAAATAACGGTTTTACTGGTCTAGTTGGTGCAGATCAAGTTATCGGAGCAAGTGGAGCTGGTGGTTATCTACCATCATCTACTATATCTGGTAATTCTATTCAGGAATATCAACTAAAAATATCTAATTCACCATCTGATACCTATTATTTACAATATAAAGACTCTACCGATAAGCTAACATGGGCTGAGGTTTCTGCTAATGATGTAGCATGGTCTGGAGCCTCTGGTTATATAGGACATTCATCAAATGTGGATATACACTTTGCTTCTTCCAATATATTAAATTGGTTAGATGGTGAATATCAACAATCGGGCACTCAAGGTGGTATATCATCTTGGTATGATTTAGATACTGGTGCTGGAGTTACTCCTTTTGGAGGCTCTGTATCAGTTTCTGGTACACAAGCAGAAAGTATATCTATTTTAGGGTATGACACTATCTCCTCAAATGCTAAGAAAGGACAGGCATCTGGAGCTTTAGCTTTATATGATGAGACATACTCATCAGAAGGAGATTTAACTTCGGTATTAAATGATAATTATGCTGGTAGTTCTAATATAAATATAACACTTCTAAATACAATATCCTCTAATTTAGATACTAAAATAGATGGTAAAGAGGATTCATTAGACGGTTATGAATATTACCCATCAACTATGGGTAATTCTTTATCTGGTTCATACCATATTCATTCTGTTGATTCTTCAATACACTTTACAAAAGTATCTATTGATGATGATTATGCAGGATCTGGTGCATTTCAAACTCATAAAGATGATTTAACTATTCATAATATATCTGGGACAACAGCATTAGATTGGTTGAATTCATCTGGGACTAAATATAATTCAGCATATGTATCTACTTCAACGGGTATATTCGCTCTTGTAGGACATACCCATGATTTATCTGGTTCTTCTTGGTCTGGAGCAACTGGTTATGTTGGACATAGTAGTAATACTAACAACCCACATGAGGTTGCTTGGGGTGATGTATCCACAGCAGCAAAAGTGGATTTAGAAGGTGATTATGCCCCTTCATCTGGATACCACACTCATATTAATGATACAAGCAATCCACATACAGTAGTATGGTCGGATGTATCAACTGCTGGTATTGCTGATTTGAATGATAACTATCAAGCATCTGGTACAACTCCATTACATTTATTAGTTACTTCATTATCATCTCAAGTAGTTTCTGGTGGAGTATTCTATACAACAGCAGCTGAACCAACAGATGATAGACAACTTGCTAATAAACAATATGTTGATGATAAAAATCTCCCACTATCTGGATTGACAGATGTGGTTGATGGGTTTAATGTTGATGCTTATCATGATTCTGGTCTGAAATGGAATAAAGCAACAGGTAAATGGGTTGCTACTCAAGTAGCTGGTGGTGGCGGTGCTGTTGATAATTATACTGTAAAAGTTGATTCTGTCGCTACTGCTGATTATGTGGGTAATGCTTCAAATGATGGTATTTTGAGAGCAGGTGCTACTATGACATATGCTGATGGTGGTGATTTCATCACTATTGGTGTTGATGAATCTGCTATACTAACCACAGTATCAAGCAATGCTAAATCTAGTTACGATTGGTTTGTAGAGTCAAGTAATAAATTATCAATCCACGAGAATGATACTGACATACATGTTACAGATACACAGAAAGTAGATTGGCAAAATACACACAATTCTGGAACAAAATATACATCTGCATATATATCAACATCAACAGGAATATTTGCAAATGCAAGTCACACCCATGATGATAGATATTATACTGAAGCAGAAAGTATTGCTAATTTTGTAGAATCTGGTGGAACTAAATGGGTTGATTTAACTGATGGTGGAGAGACTACATTACATTCACATGCTGGAATGACCACTGATGTTGCTTGGAGTGGGGCTAGTGAATTTTATGCTTTCTCATCTAATGTTAAGGATGATATTACTTCTTTATTTAGTACATCATCTGCACATGATAGTAGATTAGATACATTAGAGGGGGCAGATGGTATAGGTGATATTGGATGGGGAGATATTACAGCAGGAACTGCAATTAGTAAGACAGGAACAGGTAAGATATCTGGTTCACTTACATTAAATGTAGATGCTGGTGATGCT
>Ga0307992_1001122_pt1 | contig 16140 bp, 17 predicted proteins | sample EllFjometagen133_FD_203162 | JGI IMG/M metagenome (GOLD analysis project Ga0307992, IMG submission 203162) | Marine microbial communities from Ellis Fjord, Antarctic Ocean - #133 | ecosystem: Environmental > Aquatic > Marine > Unclassified | place: Southern Ocean | collected 2014-10-08
TTATGAACAGTTATCTTGTGAAATTTATTCGCCTAGTTATTTATCTTTAGAATATGTTTTGGCAATTAGTGGTGTTTTAAGCCAACAACCTTCTAACTTAACTTTAGTTAGTTTAAATCGGGCTAGAAAAATTGATATAGATGGAAGAATGATTATTTATCAACATATTAGTGAGTCTTTGTGGTGGGGATATGAAATAAAAGATAACGTTTTGATAGCTAAACCTGAAAAGGCAGTAATTGACTTAGTTTATTTATCTTTGAATGGATATGCTGATGTTGATTGGGAAGAGATGAATTTAGATAATTTAGATAAAAAAATATTAAAAAAATATTTGAATAAATTAAAAAAAGTAAATAAAAAGAAAGGGGAGAGGGTAGAAAAAATTATTTTAGATGCAAGTAACAGTACAAAACTAGCCTAAAAGGGCTGGTTTTGTGTTTTGATCTTTATTTTTTAAGAAAATGAGGGTGAGGGATATTTTTTATAATTTATCTTGGCTTTTTGTTTTATTTATGATACGATTAGAGGTATTAAATGAGACGTAAATATTTAGGAAATATTTATAAGTAATTTTAATCTGGATCTCCGATCGGGGTCGGAGATGATAGGCCAGAACGGCCTTTTTTAATATTAAAAAATTTTATGAACATTGCTATCTCAGGCTCTTTAGCCTACGACTTTGTCATGGATTTTCCTGATGAATTTAAAAATCACATCATGCCAGACAATCTTCATATTTTGAATGTTTGTTTTATGATTGATAAGCTTAATAAAGGTTGGGGTGGAACAGCCGGTAATATTGCCTATACTATGAAATTATTAGGACAAGAACCGTTAATGTTGTCTGCTTTAGGTAAAGACGCCCGAGAGTATATGTCTCATTTTGAAAAAAATAATTTATCTACAAGATATATTATAAAAGACAAAGACCAGTTTACTTCGTCAGCCTATATCACAACCGACAAAGCTGATAATCAATTAACTGCTTTTTATAGCGGGCCGTTAGAGAGAAGTTTGGAACAAAATATAAAAGACATAGAAGAAAAAGTTAATTTAGTAATTGTTTCTCCTACACAAAAAGAAGTAATGATAAAACATTTGAAAGAAGCACACGAATTAGGCTTAGAAACTGTTTTTGATCCAGGTCAACAAATAACTACTTTTTCAGAAATAGAATTAAAAAAGATGATTGGTCAGGCTGATTTTTTGATTGGTAATGATTATGAAATAAAACTTATTAGTGAAAAAACTGGCTGGAGTTTAGAAGAAATTTTAAAATATGTAAAAGCCTTGGTCATAACTTTGGGTGGCAGAGGGTCAGTGGTTAGAACTGAAGAAGAAACAGTTGAAGTTGGTGTTTGTTCTCCACAATCAGTTGATGATCCAACTGGTGCGGGCGATGCTTATCGAGCGGGATTTTTTAGCGGTCATGTGTTGGGTTATGAATTTAAAAAATGTGCTCAGATGGGGGCAGTAGCGTCTAGCTATGCAATAGAAAATTATGGCACTCAAGCTCATAGTTTTACTAAAACAGATTTTGAAGAAAGATATAAAAAAACTTTTAACGAGGAGTTATAAATTTTATGGCTGTCATCCTGAGAGGAGCGAAGCGGAATGGCCTTCGGTTCTGCGAGACCGCAGGTTCGAAGAGAGGAATCTTTTAAACGTATAATTAGTAATTACTAAAGTATGGTAATAACTTTATATTGAAGAGATCTCTCCACTACATTCGCATTCGCTCATTTCGGTCGAGATGACAGCCTGTGAATTAGTTATTAAAATATTTAAAATTATTATGTTATTACCAATTATTTTTTTAATCATCGGTTTGGTCGTGCTTTTAGCTGGTGGAGAAGTTTTTATAAAAGGCTCTGCTTCTTTGGCCAGAAAATTAAAAGTTACTCCAATTGTAATTGGTTTGACTGTTGTAGCTTTTGGTACCTCAGCTGCTGAACTGGTAGTTAATATTATATCCGCAATGCAAGGGATGCCTGATTTAGCGATTGGTAATATTCTGGGTTCAAATATTTCTAATATTTTGTTGGTGCTTGGTATCTCGGCTATAATTTATCCGCTAGCTGTAAAAAAAGGAACAGTTTGGAAAGAGATTCCTTTTGGTATTATGGCGGTTGGTGTTTTGTACGTTCTATTTAATGATGTTCTGTTTGGTAATAGCGGGTATAATATATTAACCAGAGGCGATGGTATTATTTTGCTATGTTTTTTTGCTATATTTATTTACTATACTTACGGTTTGTCAAAAGTAGTTGGTGAAGATGAAAAGATAAGTACATATACTTGGACTAGATCAATTTTGTTTATTTTACTTGGTTTAATTGGTTTGGTTTTTGGTGGTAAATTGATAGTTGATAATGGTGTTATTTTGGCTCGTCTGTTTGGGATGTCTGAGTTATTTATTGGTTTGACTGTTGTGGCTATTGGCACTTCTTTGCCAGAGTTGGCTGCCTCAGGTATTGCTGCTTATCGTCATCATGAAGATTTGGCGATTGGTAATATAGTGGGATCAAATATCTTTAATGTTTTATGGGTTTTGGGTTTGACCCCTCTTATTAGTCCAATTAAAGTTAACATTAATGCTAATGTAGATTTGGTAATTGCTATGGGGGCTGCTTCTTTGTTATTTTTGTTTATGTTTATAGGTCATAAACGTAATCATTATGTTTTGCGTCGTTGGCAAGGGGTTGTGATGATACTTTTGTATGTGGCGTATTTAGTATTTATTGGATTTAGAGGATAATTTTATTAAAATTTTAAGTTATGAAAAAGTTAGAATATAAAATCGCCGATATTAAACTTGCTGAATTAGGAAAAAAAGAAGTAGACATTGCTAAAAAAGAAATGCCTGGTTTAATGTCGGTTATAGAAAAATATGGTAAGAGCAAAGTTTTAAAGGGTGCTCGTATTATGGGATCACTTCATATGACAATTCAAACTGCAGTTCTCATAGAAACCTTAAAAGAATTAGGGGCCGAAGTCAGATGGGCATCTTGCAATATTTATTCTACCCAAGATCAAGCGGCTGCTTATGTGGCAAAATATTTAGAAGTGCCGGTGTTTGCTTGGAAGGGTGAAACTTCAGAAGAATATTGGTGGTGTACTGAGAGGGCTTTGGATTTTGGAGAGGGACTTGGACCTCAATTAATTGTTGATGATGGTGGCGATGCTACTCTGTTGGTTCACAAAGGAGTTGAAATAGAAAAAGATCCTAAAATTTTGAAAAAAGATTATTCAAAGTTTCAAGAAGATGAACAAGAGTTGATGAAAATTTTGGAGAAAATATATAAACAAAATAAAAAACGTTGGACAAAGGTATCTGAAAGTATAAAAGGAGTTTCTGAAGAAACTACTACGGGCGTTCATCGTTTGTATCAATTGCACGAAAGGGGTGAGCTTTTGTTTCCAGCAGTGAATGTTAACGACAGTGTGACTAAATCAAAGTTTGATAATGTGTTTGGTTGTCGTCATAGTGTGGTAGATGGTTTAAACAGGGCCATGGATGTAATGATTGGCGGTAAAGTGGCGGTTGTGTGTGGTTATGGTGATGTGGGCAAAGGTTGCGCACAGGCTTTAAAAGGACAGGGTGCTAGGGTAATGGTGACAGAAGTGGATCCTATCTGTGCTTTGCAGGCTGCGATGGAAGGTTATGAAGTCAAAATTTTAGAAGATACTTTGGGTGAAGCTGATATTTATATTACAACCACTGGCAATAAAGATATTATTTGTTTTGAAGATATGAAAAAAATGAAAGATCAAGCAGTTGTGGCTAATATTGGTCATTTTGATAATGAGATACAAGTAGAAAAATTAAACAAAGATAAAAGTGTAAAAAGAATAAATATTAAACCTCAGGTAGATAAATATATATTTCCAAATAAAAAAGAAATCTTTATTTTAGCTCAAGGTAGATTGATGAATTTGGGTTGCGCGACTGGTCATCCAAGTTTTGTAATGAGTAATTCTTTTACTAACCAAGCTTTGGCTCAGATAGATTTGTGGCAAAAAAATTATGAACTCGGTGTTTATCGTTTACCAAAATATTTGGATGAAGAAGTGGCTCGTTTACATTTGGAAAAAATTGGAGTTAAACTTACCAAATTAAGTAAAGAGCAAGCTGATTATATTGGAGTAAAAGTTAAGGGACCTTACAAACCAGATCATTATAGGTATTAATTTTTTATGGCAAAGAAAATAAAATTTATTGTCATTCTGAGGAATCGAAGAATCTAGATTTTTCTTCACCACCTGGCGGATCAGGATGACAGTTTAAAAATTGAAAATTATAAATTATTTTACTATGGCAAAGAAAATAAAATTTGGGAAATTAAGACAAGTATATTCTGGAGTGATTTTTAAGATAATGCAAAGGGATATAATAGAACCTGATGAAACCAAAAAAGTTTTTGAATATTGTGTGCGTCCTAATTCTGTAACAATTTTACCTTTTGATGAAAAGGGGAGACTTTTGCTTATAAATGAGTATCGTCATGGATTTAAAAAAAATGTTTGGTTTTTGCCAGCCGGCAGAGTTGATCCAGGCGAAGCTCCGAAGCAAGCAGCTCAAAGGGAGCTGCGAGAAGAAGCTGGGGTAAAAGCCAAAACAATGCGTAAGCTTTATAAAAAATCTCCTAGCAATACTTTGCTTTGGGATATCCATATTTTTGTGGCCAAGGATTTGGTGTCTGCACCTTTATTAGGTGATGAATATTATCCTATTAAAGTAAAACCAGTTTCTTTAAAAAAAGCTGTAGAAATGGCTAAAAACGGGGAAATAGAAAATGAATTTATTTCTTACAACATAATCAGATTTGACTATATGCTAAAACACGGACAATTTAAGTGGTAATATGATTTATGCTTTTTTAATTTATTTTTTATTATTTTTTTATCTAGCTTATAAGAATTTTAAACTATCTTTGGGTTTGATAATAATATTATTACCGACTTATTTGTTGAGGGTTGAATACTGGTTATTAACATCAACTATATTAGAACTGTCTTTAGGGGCAGTATTTTTAATTTGGGTTTTAAAATATTTAAAAAAAGATTGGAAAGAGCTGGTACTTTTTTATAAAGGGAATAAAATATTTGTTTGGCTCTGTGTAGTATTTTTTATTTCATCAGTTATGGGAATTTTTGTCAGTGATGAATGGTATAAATCGTTTGGTCATTGGCGTGCGTTCTTTTTTGAGCCGATGTTATTTTTTATTATTTTAATAGGTAGAAGAAAAGAATTAAATAATTTTTCGCCAGAGGCGGATCAGCCTTTGTCTGAAAATTTTTTAATAAAATGTTTGGCATGGTCTTCTGGTTTAGTATCGTCAGTAGCAGTTTTGCAAATTTTTTCTAAATATTTTTATCCCTCAAAGTTTTTGCTTTCTGGTTTAGCTGGGAGAGCAACATCTTTTTTTACTAGTCCGAATGCTATTGGTTTGTATATTGTTCCAACAACTATTTTGTTGATAGGGTTTTTGTATAAAGAGTTCAAACAAAAAAAACAAATAAATTATTTTTATTTAGTTATTATTATTTTAAATTGTTTGGCTTTGCTTTTGTCTTTTTCACAAGGAGCGTGGATAGCTTTGGGAGTGGGTATTTTAGCTTTGTTATATTTTTGGGGTTACAAAAAAATAGTTTTGATTGGAATTATATTTTCAATTTTACTTACTATTTTTATTACTCCCATAAATCAAGCCGTTAGATTTGCTGATAAAGCAGGGGAGAATAGGCTTGTTATTTGGGGATATACTGTAGATTATTTATTAGAAAGTCCTCAAAATTTTGTTTTAGGAACTGGTATCCGCCAGTGGTTTCGTAAAATACAAAAACCATACTATGACACTAAACAATTAGAAAGACTTACTTTTCCGCATAGTATATTTTTAAATTTTTGGACAGAGATAGGATTGCTGGGAGAATTTAGTTTTCTGGGTATCTTGGCCTATCTTATTTACCTTTTGTTTGGTAAAATAAAAGAAGATAAAATAACGGCTGGGATTTTTATGAGTATGATTTTGGCTTTTGTGGTTCATGGTTTGGTAGATGTGCCGTATTTTAAAAATGATTTAGCAATTTTGACTTGGGTGTGGATTTTTATGAGTTTACAGTTTTTAGATGATAAATTATCATCCTGAGTGCAATGTTGTCACCCCCTCAATTCGCCAACTGGCGGAGGGGATCCAGAGGTCAAACTGTATTTACTCCTGGATTCCCGCTTTCGCGGGAATGACATCTACTATTTTGTTGGGTGGTAAAAGATAATTTTAGTTATTTAAATTAGTTTTATGTTTGTTTATTATTTTCTTAGAATTTTAGGTTCTCCCGGAGTAGCAGTGCATGAATTATCGCACGCGTTTTTTTGTTTTTTTTCTGGTGTAAAAGTTCATAAAATAAAATTATTTCAATTTGGAGAAACAGCGGGTTATGTTTCACACGATGAAGCAAAGAATTTTATTCAAGCATTTTTTATTTCTTTTGGTCCGCTTTTAATAAACACGTTTTTAGCTCTCTTTTTATTTTCTTTAGTACGCGAGCCGTATTTTTCTGTTATGAGTATTTTATATTTTTATTTAGGTCTAGTTATTTCTCTACACGCTATTCCTTCTACGGGTGATGCCAAGAGCTTGTTACATTTTGCTAATCATAAAGTTTTTAGAAATCCGTTAGTTTTGATTTTATATCCCCTTGTTTTAATCTTATATATTTTAAATTTATTAAAAAGAATACGTTTAGATATTTTGTATAGTGGAGCTTTAATTTATTTAGGAAGATTTTATTTATAAAAAAGTATGGATACTTTCTTATTGACTAAATATTAATAATTTGGTATACTTATTCTGTTTTAAATAAAAATATTAGACATTACGGGCCCGTGGCTCAGCTGGTAGAGCAGCGCCTTTGCAAGGCGAAGGTCAGGAGTTCGAATCTCCTCGGGTCCACTAAAAAGATTTCTTGTTTTGAGAGGTCTTTTTTAATTGACTTTTTGTATCTAATTTTATAGTATATACAAAGAAATAGTAACAAAGCTCTTTGAAAAAAAAGAGAGAAAGACAAAGGTAGTCGTTATGCGTTTTCCTACAGATACTGAGATTGTGGTTGGGGTTATTGCAATAATAGTTTTTTTGCAGTTTATATTGCCGTTAATTCTAAATTGGGTGGCAATATTAAGGCTCCGCAAAATTCCTCTGGGGCGAGGGGTTGCTAAAATAGAACTCAACAGCATGTTAGAACATGCCGGCTATGAACTCAAGAAATTGTTTGGGTATTGGGTCATCTGGGAGAGGTGCGGGGGCTGGGTGGTTAAGCAGGTTTCGGATAGTCTTCTTGAAGAAAGCATCGAAGATTTGCACCTTCCTGTTACAGGACCAGGTGACAGAATGATTCTTGTCGAAGTTTCCTGGCGTGATCGTTATGCAGATTTGGTGGACGTTCCACGTATAAACACTCTGTTTGACGAAGAAAATTTCTGGTTTTTTGTAAAGGCCGAAAGTCTTGGGGTATCAGCTCATTTTTACGATCAGACTAAATGGGTTAAGTATGATCCCAAGGAACACGCCGGGCAAGTGTGGAAGTTTCAGGTTGTAAGACGTGGTCCTGGAGATCATGCACCTTACGCTTTGTTGGCAAGTGGCGCCTGGCCGGATAATAATAGTCACCGTGATCTCGAAATGTTGGTTTATAAATTTTTCCTTAACGAAGACTATAAACTGGTTGTAGCTGGTAATATGAAAAATGGGGAGGTTGCAGTTTGGGATAGTGTTGGCCTCAATTTTATGACTCCGTATTCTCACAGGCCACTGATCGAGAAGATTCTCACGGGGTGTGAATTATGAGTAACACGGCGTCTTTAGTGGATAATATCAGCCTTGGGGATATTTTGGCCGTTTTGGTTGTATTATCCCTTGTGGTTGGGGGCTTGCGTGTTTATGGTTTTCTTTTTAAGAAGGGGAAGGGCAAGGGAAAGCACGGCGAAGAAGAGATTCCTAAAGAGAATCTGCCAACTGATGGAGAAAAAGATATCTCGTTAGACAACGCTGTTGTCTATGTCATGATATTAGAAGAAGAGTGGGTGCTATTTGATAGTAATATGCATGGTCGTGATTCTCGTAAGTTTGTTTTTTGGAAGGAAGCGGCTGTGAATGGTCCGGTAGCCCCCTTGCTGATTATCAGTGACAAGGCTATTAAAGACCACTATGACATGGTGAAGTTGTTTGAAAAATGGGCAGATACTAATGATGTCTATTTTGATGAAATAACCGGAGCGGGTGTTGTAGTGGATGGTAGAGTTACGGATTGGCATACTGGTCAATTTGGAGAGGTTGAAACTCCGGTGATTTACTGGAATGGAATTCAAAAGGTTTTATCTGCTCTCTAAGTTTGTTCTCTAATTTTTATTTTGTTATTAACAGTCCTCGCATCGTGTATGCGGGGATTTTTTTGTTTAGATGTTAAGTTTGGTCTAACTATTGATTTTTTTTTTGGTTTTTGTTATACTTCTTATCGTTAGTTAATTAGATGTAATTAGTTGGTATTAGCCGAGGTAGCTCAGTGGTAGAGCAGAGGACTGAAAATCCTCGTGTCGCGAGTTCAATTCTCGCCCTCGGCACTGGTGTTAAAATTAAAATACCATAAGCTTAAGCGGGTTTGTCCGCCGTAGCTTTAGCGAAGGCGGGGTGTAGCTCAGTTGGCTAGAGCGCGTCGTTTGGGACGATGAGGCCGAAGGTTCGAGTCCTTTCACCCCGACAAGTAAAAAAACTCCTGAAAAGGAGTTTTTTTACTTATACCCAGTTATCCACGTTGTATTTTAAATAAGTTGATGTTATAATAAGTAGGTAAAAGTTAACCCTAATAAATATGCCTAAAATATATAAGAAATTTATTCAAGGTAAGCCATATTTCTATTTAAATGAGCAATTAAGAATAAATAAAAAAACAGAAAAAATACAGGTTTATTTAGGTAAAATTATACCTAAAAATTTGAGTCAATATTATTTAGATTTGTCTAAAAAAGAAAAGAGGTTGATAAAAGAAAATTTAAGTAAAATGTTTTATGTTAGCGAAATATTTAGTGTAGAACAATTGGAAAAGATAGAAAATTTAAGAATAGATTTTAAATATAAAATTTTAGAATTATCTAATTTTGAAAAGACGAGGCTATGGACACGATACGCTGTCCAGTTTATTTTTGAATCAAACGCTATTGAGGGTAGTAAACTGAGTCCAAAAGAGGTTAATTCAATTATTAAAAAAGAATATATAAAAAAGACGATTGAAAAAAGAGAAATAAAAGAAGTAAGAAACTCTATAAAGGCATTTGATCTGATAAGAAGTAAAAAATTTAAATTAAATCAACATCAAATAATTAATTTACATAAGTTGTTAGTTAATGGTTTGGGGATAAATGTAGGATATAAGAAAAAAGAAATAATTGTAAATAATAAATCTACTACAGAGCCAGGAAAAGTTAGATTTGAAATGAAAATTTTATTAGATTGGTATAAAGATTCCAAAAAAAAGAATTTGCATCCTTTAAATTTAGCTGCGGATTTTCATCAAAGATTTGAGATTATTCATCCGTTTGAAGACGGCAATGGGAGAGTCGGTAGATTGCTTTTTGATTGGATATTATTTGATTATAATTATCCACCTATTTTGTTTTTATATCAAAATAGACAAAAATATTTTAATGCTTTAAATCAAGCAGACGAGGGAAGAAAAAATAAATGGAGTTGGTTTGTTTTGCAAGTTTATAAAAAGAGTATAAAATGGTTATTGCAATAAATTGTTTGATTTTGGAAATTTTACTTCGACAAAATACCCACGTTTCGCTATAATAGGTGGTATGATTATTAACCGCTATATTTAATTGTTATGGATTTTACTAATAAGCAAAAAATTGAAAGGGATTGTTTTAATTCCCTTGTGCATGAAAAATGGGACGGCAAGGCTTTGTTTATAAATAAAGATAAACCACCCTTCGCGAATTATAGTAGCGATCTATTGGATGGTGCAAAAAAATATTTGAAAAATGTTGCTGGTAAAAAAATCCTTGAGATTGGTTGCGGGAATGGCGAGTTGAGTGTTTGGTTTGCAAAGAACGGCGCAGAAGTTTACGGAGTAGATATAAGCGATGAGAGTATAAAAATAGCCGAACGTAGATCAGCTGAAAATAATACACAAAATAATACTCATTTTTATGCTTGCCCAGCAGAACAAACGTCATTTGAAGATAATTTTTTTGATATAGTTTTTATTAACGTTTCACTACATCACCTTGAGATTGATATAGCTTTAAAAGAGTTTAAGCGCGTGTTAAAAATCAGGGGGATATTTGTTGCTATTGAGCCGTTGGCTTTTTCAACTATGATACAAAATTTTCGTACTTCAAAATTTTTTATTAAACTATATCCAATACGTCAAGAAACGTCGACAGAAAGGATACTTATGATTAATGATTTGAAATTAATAAGTACTTTTTTTACAAATACTGAATATAGGCCTTACCGTATATTTAGTCCGTTCGTTTATAAAGTTAAACCGCTATTTTTGTTTTTGGCGGATCATTATTACAAGAAAGAAAGAGATCTTGAAACAAGAAAAGAAAAAATGAACAAAACGTTACAAAATTTTGATGAAAAACTTTTGAAGTATTTGCCGTTTTTGAAATTTCTTTCTCGATACGTTGTTATTTTTGGTGTAAAAGGTTAGTACATATTTAAGTTAAATACATTTTAATTTTGTTCTAAAAAATACCTTGTTGGTGTTTTTTTGTATTTAAAAAATAAAAGCCCCCGAATAGTACTGGCATATTCGGGGATAAAGTTTTTTTGAGACTTTAGTTAGCGTCAGTTTAGACCAGATTGTATTATTGACAAGTTTAGGTATTTGTGTTAATATAATTTATTATATTTGTTCTTTAAAAAATATTACTTATAGTTTTTTTTGTGAGTATTTAAAAAATAAATACAAAAAAGGCTATAAGAGGACTAGTCATCCCTTACCCTTTTTTTGCTATAATGGCAAAGTGTTCATTCGGAGGCATAAAATGCGAGCATTTGAAGGTGTGAGAAAGGTTTTTATATTGTTAGAAGAGCTCGGGGATGCTCTTTTTGCAGAATTATTAAAGCCGGGAAATTTTTACCTGGTTGAAGAGTTTTGTAAAGAGCTTCGCAAAACTGCCGTGCCAGATAAGGTCATCTTTTCCGACCGTTCTTATCGGGTATTTTCGCCTTTACAGGCCGGAGAGTCCTATCTTCGGGTAGAGTTTATGAATCGTGCCATAGAAGTTGGAGCCAGCGGGAGCGCTGAGCACGGCGAATATTGGCTGGAACATCAGGGGGAGATTCCTAAAAACCTCAAAGGGAAAGACATAGTTTTCCCGGAGTGGTATCCGGAGGTTTTCAGTCAGGATCCTAATGTAAAGAAATACGGCAAGGGAGGTGTCACTTTTCTAGACTGGCATGAAGATGCCCAAAAGTGGGTTAAGAATGAATGTGACAGAGGGTGTACCATGTGGGAGCAGGACTCCTTCGTGGTAAAACAGATTTAAGGTTTGCCCTGTTTATTATTCACCTTGGTGGTGGGAATAAATGGGGCTTTTTTGTTTTTCTACATTATGATATAATAAAGAAACTGTAGTTTTAACTATAGTTTAAACTGTAGTTTCTTTTAATAATAAATATATAATGTATGGGCAGACAAAAAGACGAATCTATTAGAAAGATTCAAAAAATAAAAGATACTTATTATATAAGTATGCCAATCTTAGAGGTGAGAGAGCTGGGCTGGAAGGATGGACAAAAAGTTGTTGTCAAAAGAAAGGGTAAAGATTTGGTAGTCACAGATTGGGAAAAATAAAAAACCCCGGCAGACACTTGTCTGCGAGGGGTATAAATGGGTGGAACGTTTTTTAATTGTTCAAAACGTAGTGTCGGCCATTACGTTTTGGTTTGAGAACTGTTTTGTTGGCTGTGTTGGTGGCGAGAACATAACTTACAAATGTTGAGGGTATGGACATTGTGGGAAGTTCGTCGCTTATAATGAGATAGGTTCTTTGACAATGGCGACATTCTACGTCGCTAATTTTTACGTTTGCGGCAGGTAATACCATTGATATTTCTTCGCAGTAGGGACATCTGGACTGTCCAGCCATAAAGTTTTCCCATGTTAGGGCGACCCATTTTTTTCTGGGCATAATGTGCTCCTTTGCTCAGATTTTTGTATTGACTTATTTTCTGGATAATAACAAACTTACTTAAAAAATGCAAGTGTTAAAAAATTGATTTTTAAAACAAATTAATTCCGGTCATTTCTGGAGGAGGGGTTAAATCAATATTTTTTAGAATAGTTGGAGCAATATCAGCCAAAATTCCAACTGGGTTTAGAGTTGATAAGTCGTTTTTAAAAATATCTTTATTATTTTGTCCGGCCGAACTATTTGAAACCATTATAAACGGCACTGGATAAGGGTTATGTTCTTTATCCTCCTGTCCAGTTGCAAGGTTGATCATTACCTCGGCATTACCGTGGTCAGCCACTACAAAGGCTATTCCGCCCTTCTTAACCACTTCTTTTACTACTTTAGATAAACATTGATCAGTGGTCTCAATTGCCTGTATGGTGGCCTGTAAATTGCCAGTATGTCCAACCATGTCTGGGTTAGCATAGTTTATTACTACAAAATCGTAGGTATCTTGTTTTAAAGCTTTTAAAATACTATCAGTTATTTTTTTGGCTGACATGTCCGGGGACTCATCATAAGTAGAGACATTGGGAGATGGTATTAAAAGTCTGTCTTCTCCAGAAAATTTTTCTTCTTGCCTGCCATTTAAAAAGAAAGTAACATGGGCATATTTTTCAGTTTCAGCAATGTGAAGCTGTTTTAAATTATAATCACTAAAAATTTTGGCTAGTGGATTTTGGATTATTTCAGTAGGAAACAATACTTTGGGGGATAATCCTTTTTCATATTCAGTAAAAGTAACCATTTCTAATTTTTCTAATTTTTTTGTTGGAAATTTATCAAAATCTGGTTGAGTTAAACTTTCAGTAAGTTGCCTAGCCCTATCAGATCTAAAATTAAAAAATATTACTACATCAGAATCTTCAACCACGGCTTTTGGTTTTCCAAAACGAGTTGTAAAAACAGTTGGTTCAAATTCTTCGTCATAGATTTTTTTGTCGTATGATTTTTGGATTGTCTTCAGAGGGTTTCTTTTTTTGTTTTGAGCCACGCCGTTAACGATGGCTTCGTAGGCTTTGGCTGTTCTGTCCCAGTTTCTATTTCTGTCCATACCATAGAATCTGCCACTCAAAGAGGCGATGTTTTCATCTCCGTCCGCAAATTCTACTAATTTTTTAACTAATTTTAAACCGTCATTTTTGGCAGTGTCGCGCCCATCCAAAAATCCATGGATAAAAGTTCTTTTCCAGATTTTATTTTTTTTGGACATGGTTATCAAAGCTTCCAAATGTTCTTGAGAAGCATGAACTCCACCGTTGCCCAAAAGCCCGACAAGATGTAATTTACATTTTGTTTTTTTAACCTTTTTAAAAGCGTTTTCTAAATCATTTATTTTAAAGAATTTACCAGTTGATATAGAACGATCTATTCTTGGTAAATTTTGATAACGCAAAATACCAGAGCCAATAGTCAAATGCCCAACTTCAGAATTACCCACCTCATTGCGAGGTAAACCAACACTTAAGCCAGAAGCTTCCAAGAGCACTGTTGGGTAGTTCGTTATTAAAGAATCAAAAAAAGGCTTTTTAGCCAAAGATATTGCATTTCCATTGTCAGGGGGAGCAATCCCAAAACCATCTAGAATAATCAAAACTGCAGGTCTAAATTTATTAGGCATAATTTTATCTAAGTTTATTTTTCTTCTGTGAAAATATCGGTGATTTTTTGCTCAAGTTCTTTTATTCCTTCCATTGCTTGATTTTTCTTGTATTCGTCCTGTTCTTTTCCGTAGTTTACTACCTCCATATTATAATCATAAATAATCCCAGTTAGGATTGGTAGTAGCTTGGCTTTTTTGTCAGGATTTTTAACACCGTGTTCCTCAAAAAAAGATTCAATTGTTTTTTGTTGAAAGTCCATATATTATATGTTTATTATACCCTTTTTTTAAAAAAAGTAAAATTGTGGTAGAATAGTGGTGTATGAAAAAAATATTGTATTTTGTTTTAGTAACTTTGTTTTTGAGTGTTCCTGTATTGGTGCGAGCAGAACAAGCTTTTAGTTATGATAATTTATATGAAGCCCGCGTGGTTAAAGTGTTGAATGAAAAAGATGTTTTTCAAGATGGTAAAAAAATAACTCAGCAGAATTTACACTTGGTTGGTTTAAAAGGGGATTTAAAAGATGTTGAGTTTGATTTTTATGGGATTTCTGATATAAGAGTTTTGTTAGCGTATCATTATCGGGTGGGGGACAAAGTTTTGGTTAATTATGTTGAAGGTGATGGTGAGCGAGAATATTTTATAATTGATTATGTCAGGCGTGGTTCGCTCTATCTGTTGGCTCTTATTTTTATACTATTAGTAATATTAGTTGGGAGGAAAAAAGGGTTGATGTCGCTGGTTAGCTTGGGAATAAGTTTATTTATAATAATGAAATTAATAATCCCGTTTATAATTTCGGGTTATGATCCAGTTTTGGTTAGTACTGTCGGGGGGTTAATTATACTAACTATCTTGGTGTATTTAACTGAAGGTTTTAATAAAAAAAGTCATTTGGGAATCCTAAGCCTTTTTATAACTTTAAGTTTTGTTTTAATTTTGTCTATTGTTTTTACAAAACTTGCCAGGTTAACTGGGTTGGCTCAAGAAGATGCTATTTTTCTTATAGGTAGTTTTAAAGAGCAGATTAATTTTCAAGGTTTATTATTAGCGGGGATAATTATTGGCACAGTTGGTGCTTTGGATGACGTAGTTATAAATCAAATAGAGATAGTAGAAAATATTAGATTAGCTAATAAAGACTTGACGAATAAACAAGTTTGGGAGATGTCTTTGTCAGTTGGCAGGGCTCATTTTGGAGCCATGATAAATACGTTATTTTTGGCCTATGCCGGAGCTTCTTTACCACTATTATTACTCTTTGGTTTAAATGGTCAAGGGCTGGGGTTTTTGCAGGTTGTAAATAAAGAAGTCATTGCCACTGAAGTAGTCAGATCTTTGATTGGTGCGATTGGGGTGGCTATATCTTTACCAGTGTCCACTTATTTAGCAGTTAATTTTAAAAAATAATATGATAGGAGAATATTTTGGCTATTATCCTGTGTCAATGTCAGAAAAGAAAGCACAAAGTAAACCAGAAGATGGATGGTTAAGTTTGACCCAAGAACAAAAAAAAGAATCTTTAGATAAATTGTTAGAAGTAGTAAAGTCTAATTATTTAGTAATGTTGGAAAAATATAAAGTACATTCAAATAATTTGGATGAATTTTATAGTGCTTTAGAAAATAATACGGCGAATGATAAGCTGTTTACTAAAGTTGCTAGTGATTTGAACAAATCATCCCCAGATTTATTGCGAGTAAGAAAGAGATTGCAACAGTTAGATAGTTTTGTGGATGAGATGACAATAATATTTGAAAAAAATAATAATAAAAATCCCTCTGATTAAAGAGGGATTTTTATTTGTACTATTTTTTTTCTTCTTCAACTTCTTCTTTTCTAATAGTCTGCCACACTTCTTTTCTTATTTTTTCTATTAATTTTGGATTTTCTTTTAAATATTCTTTTACTTTTTCTCTTCCAACTCCAAGTTTTTCTTCTCCAAAAGCATAACTATTTCCTTTTTTATCTATTATTTTGTATTCAACTCCGACATCTAGTATATCTCCTGGTATTGATATTCCTTCATTATACATAATATCAAATTCAGTGGTTCTAAATGGGGCGGCTACTTTATTTTTAACTATTTTTGCTTTTACTCTATTACCGATTATTTTATCACCTTGTTTAATTTGAGCTGCTCTTCTAACTTCTATTCTAACTGAAGAATAGAATTTTAAAGCCATGCCACCAGTAGTAGTTTCTGGATTGCCAAAAAATACTCCGATTTTCATTCTAGTTTGGTTGATAAAGATAACAATTGTTTTTGATTTACTT
>Ga0307992_1001124_pt1 | contig 16116 bp, 18 predicted proteins | sample EllFjometagen133_FD_203162 | JGI IMG/M metagenome (GOLD analysis project Ga0307992, IMG submission 203162) | Marine microbial communities from Ellis Fjord, Antarctic Ocean - #133 | ecosystem: Environmental > Aquatic > Marine > Unclassified | place: Southern Ocean | collected 2014-10-08
TTTCTCATCTCCTTTATTTATTTGATTATTAAACTGAGAAAAAACTCTCAGGAACTATTATTAGTATACATACTTACAGCCAGTTTTGTCAAGTTTTTTGTTGCTTACAGATAGAAAAACTTCAAATTCCTACTAAACAGGTTCTAACATCGTCCACGACCCGCAGCCACATTGAGCGCAGTTCTTGTGAGACCGAGACGGGTTCAAGCCCCAGTCCCGGAGCTTGTAAAAATTATCTTGTGAAGAAGATGGTTTTTTAGTATTATAGAGAAATGAGAGAAGTATCTTTAGTATTATTAATAAAAGAAAACCAAATTCTTTTAGCAATGAAAAAGAGAGGGTTTGGAGTGGGAAGATGGAATGGAGTCGGTGGAAAAATAGACAAAGAATTAGGGGATAGTAATGTTTTAGATTCAGCTATTAGGGAAACGAAAGAAGAAATAGTAGTTAATATTAAAAATCCAGAAAAGTATGCCATTATAGATTTTTATTTTCCAAAATCTAAAAAACATTTTAATCAACAAGTTCACATATATATGGTTAAAGAATGGGGAGGAGAACCAGAAGAAACGGAAGAAATGAAGCCTAAATGGTTTGATATTCAAAATATTCCTTATAATAACATGTGGGACGATGATAAATTTTGGTTGCCTTTATTTTTAAAAAACAAAAAAACGAAATGTAAATTCTTTTTTGATGATGATGACAAAATTATTAATAAAGAGATCAATATAGTTAATAGATTAAAATAATTTTAAGAGTTAAAACAGGGGCTGACATCGTCCAAGACCTGCAGTAAAAGAGACTAATAAAATTAAAGTTTTATATATTGTAATTAAATGACTAAAAATGAGATTTTTAATCTTGTAAAAAATTATCAGTTTTTACATATCACGCAAAAAGATTTTGACCATCGATTTCGTATGCCACTTTATCGGTTCAAGATTGATGAGAGATATATGTTTACTGAAATAGGAGAAGACATTAGTCCAGAAATTATAAATTTTTATTTGAATAATCTCAAAAAAGCAAATATTCCAAAATATGAATATAGTGCTTATAAATGTTATTCCATAAAGCACTACTCGAATAAGCTGTTTTTTGTGAATGCTATTGGTTATACCAGAAGGTGTGTCCCGGTTATAAAAGATTGTATATACAAATTAGACATGCTTAAGGCTGTAATCATGGGGATTGTATCAGCCGAAAATAGAGTAAAGGAACTAAAGAAGTATAAAACAGTATCACGAGAGGAGATAGATGGAATTATGGATTATTCTATTAAAAAAAAGTTAAAAGATAGAAAGAGAATGTGGCAAGAGATAGAGGAGGGAATTAATAGATTTCTTAGTGGGGATAATATTCATAAGGGCGTAGGATCAACAATTTTTAGAGACGAAGACCTTTTAAGTCAAAATATTCATAAAGGTATTTCGTCGCTCCCTGAAAGTTTTTTAATGCTTCATGGAGATCAACTTAGGAGATGGATACGAAATAATATATATTGGGAACTTTCAGAAAAACCTAAATTAATCATGCTTGGACATTTCCATATAATGTTCCCGATGATAAAAAATACGACCTTAATTATGTTTCAAGGTCATTTTGTTGACCAATACCAAACGAAATTTTCAAAATACTATTTTTCTCATTTAGGTGGATCTACCTTTGAAGCAAATTTTGAAGAAATTAGAAATGTGACATTTTTGCGATTAGTAAAAGCATCTTTGAAAAACCAAAAGATATCAAAAAATCATCAATAAGTCCTTATGATTGGTCTCAATTCTTCAAGTTTCTCTCTAATTTCCCTCCAATCTAATATTCTGAATGCGTCCTGTAGGGGGGAGCTACTAAAAATCGTCTTTTTATTCGAATGGTTTTTTGGTAAGATAAAATATGGAAATTACAAATACACTTTATATAACTAATAAAAAAGATTGGCGCAAATGGTTAGTAAAAAACCATAGAATTCAAAAAGAAATATGGCTCATATATTACCGAAAGGAAACTGGAAAGCCTCGTATTTCTTATGATGATGCAGTCTTAGAAGCTCTTTGTTATGGATGGATTGATAGCATTATTAAAAAGATTGACAAAGAGAGCTTTGCACAACGTTTTTCACCACGTAAATCAAATAGTAACCTTTCACAAATAAACAAAGAACGTATTCGTGAGTTAGTAAAGAAAAAAAGAATAACAAAATATGGACTCAAGGCTGTCGCACATGTATTTAATCCTAGAACAGATGAACCTAATAATTTTATAATTCCTCCCAAAATTATAAAAGAATTAAAAGCAAATAAAGATACTTGGAAATACTTTCAAAAAATGCCTTCATCATATCAACGCATTAGAATTGCATATATCGATGGTTACAGTCAACAGAAAGATATATATAAAAAAACTTTAGCTCATTTTATAAAAATGACAGCACAAAACAAACGAATAGGGTTTGTTCGTGAAAGAAGAGATAGGAAACTCTAATTATTTACAAAACAGGTTCTAATATCGTCCACGACCCCTGACCGAGAGGGGTCATAATCAATACAGAATTATACCCTGAAAACCCACGACTGGCTTGAACCTCAAAGGTTCTAGACCGAGGATGCCAGCCATTTAGAGCGCAGTTCTTGCGACCGAGACGCGTTCGAATCCTAGTCCCGCAGCCACCTTGAGCGCAGTTCTTGCGACCGAGACGGGTTCGAGTTCTGTTTCCAGAGCTATCTTGAGTGTAGTTCTGGGCGACTGTGCGAATTTAAAAATCCTCTATTAGAGAGGCTTTTTTAATTAAAACTATAGGAGATCTGAACTTGTGATATAATAAAAAGATAAGTGGTATAATAAAAAAATAATATTCAATAAACATATGACAGGAAAAATTAAATTTAAAAAAGGTATTATTCAAATTCCATTGTTAATAGGAATTATAGTGTCAATTGTTGTAATTATAGGAATTAGTTATTTTGTATTTATTGGTGATGATTATAGAAGTGAGAATCAGTGTAAATCCGATTGTTTAAAGAAAGGATTTGAAAATGGTGGTTGTAGATGGCCAGAAGAAATGTTTGGAGAAACAGAATCTTTAGAAAAAACAGATTCCTATTATGAAAATGTAGAGAATATTGGTTCTTGTGTTCTTACATTTACTAAGTATTGTGGTAATGAAGGACAATGTAATTGTTATTGTTTTGATGTCGCTACTCAACCTATTGCTACTATTACTACCACCACCACTCAACCTACTGCCACGGAAGATTGGTCTTGCGGCGATTCAGTTACTTTTACTTATAAAGGCAGTTTAGTTACTTATGGAACAGTGAAAAGCCAGGATAAATGTTGGTTAGATCGTAATCTTGGTGCTTCTCAAGTAGCTACGTCTCATTGTGATGTACTCGCTTATGGTGATTTATTTCAATGGGGCAGATTAGATGATGGCCATCAAAAAAGGAATAGTGGAATAACTTTTGAGCTTTCCGATTCTGACGATCTAGGTCATAGTAGTTTTATCTTAGTTGACTCTAGTCCTCATAATTGGCGAGACCCTCAAAACGATAATTTATGGCAGGGAGTTTTAGGTATTAATAATCCTTGTCCTTCAGAATGGCGAATACCGACCGAGGCTGAATGGGATATTGAGAGAGTAAGTTGGAGTGAACAAAATGCCGGTGGTGCTTTTATAAGTCCGTTAAAATTAACGGTAGCTGGTCATCGAACTTTTAGTAGCGGCTCACCTTATCAATCTCCTCAAAATGTATCTTACAGTGGCAGTTATTGGTCTTCCACAGTATTTGATGTATATGCTAGTCGTTTATACTTTGATTTAACTGCTGCTCTTTTTTCTGATGATAGCAATTCTTACTTTGCTTTTCTTGGAAATGCTGCTATAAGCAATCACAACTATCGGGCATTAGGTTCTTCTGTTCGTTGTATCAAAGATTGATTTGAGAATTTGTTTTTTTAAATTTTTACTTTAAGTCTATATAAACAAGTTCTAACATCGTCCACGACCCCTGACCGAAAGGGGTCATAATCAATACAGAATTATGCTCTGAAAGCCCACGACTGGCTTGAACCGCAAGGGTTCTAGACCGAAGATGCCAGCAAATTAAGCTCAAGCCATTGTATATGAGACTTGACTTTTTTTAAAGATATTATATAACTAAGATACAAAATATCAATAAGGAGGCGATAAAATGTCTAAGGTGATATTTAGGCAGAAATCATCTTTTCAAAGAGATGATTGTCTATTCTGTTCGAGAGAATCTACTCTCGAGGCTGTATGTGGAAATGCTTTGATTCGTTGCTGCGACAGTGAAGAATGTAAACAGCTTGCTGTAGCTAGAGCGAAGGAGAGCAAAAAGTCCATTAAAAGGATGATTCTTAATCTAAAAAAAAGAGAAAGAATTAAATAATCTTAGAGGACGGATCATCTAGACAAGGAAAAGAACATAAGTTTAAAAAGCCACCAAATTTCTATTTAAAGATTAACAATGGTGGCTTTTAATTTGAATAATTTTAAAAGAGGTTCTAACATCGTCCACGACCCGCAGCCACCTTGAGCGCAGTTCTTGCGACCGAGACGGGTTCGAATCTCAGTCCCGAACAAATGAAAATCGCCTTTTTATCCAGGAGATTTTTTGGTAGAATAAATTTATGAAAGAAAAAATTAAAGGTTGTTAATTAATAAAATAAAATTTTAATCAAAAATATGAAAAACTTATTAAAAAATCCTTTTTTCTACGTCTCTTTATTATTAGTTATAGTAACTTTTCTAATTATTGGATTGTATGTTACCCAGGAAAAGCGTGGTTTCATAGGTCAACTTCCTCAATCGAATAGCGTGGAAAATTGGTCTTGCGGTGATTCAGTTACTTTTGTTTACAAAGGAAGTTCTGTTACTTATGGAACAGTGAAAAGCCAAGATAAATGTTGGTTAGACCGCAACCTTGGTGCTTTACAGGTAGCCATAGCTTACAACGATGCCAACGCCTACGGTGACTTATTCCAATGGGGTAGGGGCGATGATGGACATCAGCAAAGAGACAGTGAAATAACTCTCGAATCTTCTAATTCTGACGATCCAGGGCATAGTAATTTTATCTTGGTTGATTCTAAATCCTATAATTGGCGAGACCCTCAAAACGATAATTTATGGCAGGGAATTTCAGGAACTAATAATCCTTGTCCTCTAGGATTTCGGATACCAACTGAAGCTGAATGGGATTTTGAAAGAGCAAGTTGGAATGGACAACATGCTGGTGGTGCTTTTATGAGTCCATTAAAATTGACGTTAATTGGTTATAGAAGCATTAATCAGGACTCTCATTATCCTCAAAGTTTGTCTGAAGAAGGCGTATATTGGTCTTCTACAGTATCTGATGAGCGTGCTATTGCCTTAGGTTTTGATGAGACTGCTACTTTTTCTCCTAATGATAGTAATTCCTATGTTACTTGTGTTGCTGGAAATGCTATTATAGCTCCAGCTTATCGAGTAGCAAGTTATGCAGTTCGTTGTATTAAGGATTAATTTGATTTAAATAATTTAATTTCTCAGATTTTTATTTTAAATCTATACTAAACAGCTTCTAACGTCGTCCACGACCTCTGACCGAGAGGGGTTATATCAATCCCTAAAAAATAACTAAAGAATCCTTGCTGGGCTTGATTCTTTAAGGTTCTAGACCGAGGATGCCAGCAAATTAAAATCGCCTTTTTATTCAGGCGGTTTTTTGGTAGAATAAAGAAAAGATAATAAATTCACTAAAAAATATGTCTTTCATTACTCAAGGTAAAACTAACTTAATATATATTTTAATTGTTATTATCTTAGTTGCCATTGTTGGTAGAGGGATTTTGTGGTATACGACACAGAATGATTGGAAAACCTATAGAGATGAAAAATTTAGATTTGAAATAAAATACCCTAAAGACTTCATCAAACAAGAATGCAAATATATTCCTGAGGGTTTAATTAGTTTAAATTCATCTTTTGGATTATGTTTTTCGATAGACGCAGTTTATCCTGAACTGCCTGTAGCAGATAACTATCAAGAACCACAGGAAGTTTCAAAGCTTAATATAGGAGCGTTAGATTCTGATTATGATATTACTGTTACTTATAAAACCCTTATTGACCATGAGTTTTTTTATTTATATTATCCATTTTCTGATGATTATTATTTAAGAATATCATCTCAATTCAATAAGAAAGACAATAATGACCAAATTAATATTTTCAATAGAATAATTGAAACTTTTAAATACTTAGATCCAACCGATAAACCTGTAGAGTGGCAAACATATACAAGTAAAAAATATGGTTATTCGGTAAAATATCCTTATTATTGGTCCTTCTATAATTGGGACGATTATTCTTCTTCTCCTTCAATAATTGGTGGTGTTGAGCTTAAGCCCGGTTCAGCCCACAAAGATTCTTTCGTGGGATTTGCAAATGTGACTATCATAACTAAAGACCGTGCTCAAAGTATTATAAATTCACCAAACTCTACACTGAAAGAAAGTATAATAATAGATAATGTCGAAGGAACAAAAATATTGGCTCCATATCATTTAGGAACACAAATCATTATAATTTTACCATTAGAAAAAAATTACATATCAATCGCTACTGGAGATATTAAATACGAAGAGGTTTTTAACCAGATACTTTCTACTTTTAGATTTTTAGAATAAACAAGTTCTAACATCGTCCAACAGGGATTAAATCAGGGATATGAACTTCCCCAACTTCCATAATCTTGGTTCTAATATTGTCCACGATGCCCAGCCACCTTGAGCGCAGTTCTTGCGACCGAGACGGGTTCGGATCCTAGTTCCAAACAATCTTGAGTAAAATTTAAAAATTAAAATATCCACAATTAAATATAAAAATATGAAAAGACTAATAAATTTTACCTTAGCAAAAATTCTTATTATCATCATTATTCTTGCTTTTTTTGTGATCAGTATTGGTTTCTATATTGATAATCAAAAAGCAAAAATATCTGGATGCGGAGAGTCGGTAACTTTTACTTACAAAGGTAATATTGTTACTTACGGGACAGTAGAAAGCCAGGGTGAATGTTGGTTGGATCGCAATCTTGGCGCTTCCCGAATAGCTAAAAGCCATGATGATAAACAAGCATATGGAGACCTTTTCCAATGGGGAAGATTAGATGATGGTCATCAGGATCGCAATAGTGATATTACGACTACTTTGTCTACATATGATAATCCTGGTCATAATAATTTTATTTATGGCATGGAGGATCCTTATGATTGGCGTAGTTCCCAAAACGACAATTTATGGCAAGGAGTTTCAGGCACTAATAATCCTTGTCCTGAAGGCTGGCGATTACCAACCCGTACAGAGTGGAAAACTGAACAAGCAAGTTGGGATTGTTGGTATTGGGATGGAAATGAATACGATAAGTTTGGTGCTTACAGGAGTCCTCTCAAGTTGACTGTGGCTGGTTATAGGAATTATATTACGGGGGAAATCAATAACGAAAAAGAAAATAGACCCAGTGGACACTATTGGTCTACTACTGTAAACACAAAAGTGGAAATCTATTATATGCAGTATCGAGGCGATGCGATTTGGCCTTTCGCCAGAGCATTTGGGTTGCCGGTTCGTTGTATTAAGGATTAATTTGATTTAAATAATTTAATTTCTCAGATTTTTATTTTAAATCTATACTAAACAGCTTCTAACGTCGTCCACGACCTCTGACCGAGAGGGGTTATATCAATCCCTAAAAAATGACCAAAGAATCCTTACTGGTCTTGATTCTCTGAAGTTCTAGACCGAGGATGCCAGCCACCTTGAGCGCAGTTCTTGAGACCGAGACGGGTTCAAATCCTAGTCCCGCAACCAACACATACTAAGTCTTTTATAGGGTCACTTAGGGAGAAGAGGCGACTGAGATGTACGAGGCTCTGGTGATAAGTTAGATGACTTTGTCCCATTCGAATCACTATCGAAAGGCAGATTGGTGAGGGATAGGCAAAAATCGCTAAAATAAAAAAAGTGGGTATTAAAAAAGAAACAAAAAACGTATTGGGAGGAGCGAAAATTGCTTTTTTCCTTCCATACAAATCTATAACCAGAGGAAGTAAAAGCACTTTAATCTTGACGATTTTTATTATGGCGTTGATTTTTGTCAACATTGTTTTTATTTCTTCCATTCTTCTTGGGGTAATAGACGCAATAAATAAGCAGTCGGTGGAAAGTCTTTTTGGAAATATAATAATAGAGCCGAAAGAAGGAGAAACTTATATAAAAAACGTTGATTTTTTAGAGAATATAATAAATGGCACGCCTGGGGTGGTGGGCATCTCGCCGCATTATATAAGCGTCTCTATTTTAAAGAAAAAAACGGGGAAAAATATAAAAATTGGCGGTTGGCAAGTGAAATCTGTGAATATCGCAAAGGAAAGTAATATAACCAATATCCACAAATCAATGGTGGCTGGAAAATATTTGGAAGAATCTAATAACAGGGGGATTATTCTTGGGAAAGAAATTTCCGGAGGATATGATGCTAATCTTGAATATCTTTCTTTAGAAGTAAGTGTAGGAGATACCATAGAAACAGTTTTTAGTAATGGGGTTGAAAGAGAATATAAAGTATAGGGAATTTTTAGCACCAAAAATACACAGGCAGATAGTCTGGCTTTTATCACTGAAAAAGAGATGGAATCAGTTTTGGGATCCCGTAATCGAGCATCCGAGATTATCGTTAAAATTAAAGAAGAGGGGAAAGAAGGAGATATGATTGAGGCGCTACGGAAAAATGGAATTGTCAATGAAAAAATTAAACCGTGGAAAGATTACTCCGGCACGACCGCCGGGGCAGTTGAAAGTTTTGATATGATTAAATACATCCTGCAAGGCATAGCGATTCTGGTGGCGGTCAGCACTATATTTATCATCAGTTTTGTCAACGTGAACAATCGCAAAAGACAAATAGGAATTTTGAAAGCCATTGGTATGGATAAAAGAATCATCATTACTTCTTATATTTTCCAGGCTTTATTTTATACCATCGTCGGGATACTAGTAGGAGTGGCAATAATTTATTTAGTGCTCGTCCCTTATTTTATTAAAAATCCGCTAGATTTTTCTTTGGGTCTTGTCACCTTGAGCGTTGAATTTATAGATATCGCTATTAGTGCGTTATTTTTGCTTATCGCTGCAATTGTCGGCGGTTATTTTCCGTCTTCTAAGGTGGCTGAGAAAAATATTATTGAATCGATTTGGGGAAACGGATAAAAGTTATGATAATAAAAGTTAAAAATTTAGAAAAAATTTATTCTGGAAAAGTGTCGGTCCACGCTCTCAAGGGGGTGAGTTTTGAGGTAGAAGAAGGGGAATTTATGGCGGTGATGGGAAGGAGTGGTTCGGGGAAATCAACCTTACTTCATCAATTAGGATTATTGGATACTCCGACTAAGGGAGAAATTACCATAGACGGAATCAATATTTTGAAGATGTCCGAAAGAGAAAAAACTTATTTTAGGCTAAACGAGCTTGGTTACGTTTTTCAAGAATACGCGCTTTTACCGGAACTTAATGTTTTAGAATCTGTCTATTTGCCGTTTATGCTCCAGGGTGTAGACAAAAAAGAATACATCAAAAAAGCAACCGAAGTTATAGAAAAGGTGGGGTTAGAACACAGATTGCATCATTTACCCCGGGAGCTTTCCGGAGGAGAGCAACAGAGGGTTGCTATGGCCAGGGCTATCGTTAATAATCCTAAAATATTATTTGCTGATGAGCCGTGCGCTAATCTGGATACCCAGTCTTCAAAAACTATTTTAACTATGCTAAAAGAAATTAACGAAAATCTGAATCAGACAATTGTTATGGTTACCCACGAGCCAGATGACAGAAAATATGTAGATAGAGCTCTTTGGCTGAAAGACGGGGAGATTGAGAAGATTGAGTAGTTTTAATCAGAGGGTAATGATAAGAGCCTATAAAACAATGGGGCATGATGCTTAGAGTTTTTTTGTTTCTTAGAAAAAAATGATATAATTTAAATATGAAGATATTTAGTGAAAAAATATGGAGAAGACATACGAATCCACTTAGTGGTTGGACTCGTGTAGTTGCATTTTTTCTAATCCCAATACCAATCTGGTATCAAAGTTGGTATTATTTAATTATATTATTAGTATTTTTTACTATTAACCCACTATTGTTTCCTGAGCCTAAGAATAAAAATAATTGGATGAGTCAATCTATTTTAGGAGAGGAATTATGGACAAAAAAAGGTGTTATACAAAAAGATTTTTCTACAGTTCTAAATTTATTTAATGGTCTTTTCTTTTTTATTATGATTTATGTCGCATTTAATAATATCTTTCAAGCTACAATTCTTTCTACGGTTTTATCTAGTGTCTTTAAGTTGTGGTATTTAGATAGAATGGTGTTTTATTATGAAAATCATAAATTATTAAAAAATAATCAATAAATAGATATTATTTTATTTTCCATATTAATCTAAACAAATTCTAACGTCGTCCACGACCCGCAGCAAATTAAACTCGCCTTTTTGTTCAGGCGGTTTTTTGGTAGAATTAATTATATAGAATATTCTGGGCTTTTATTTTTTATAAAATAATATATAATAAAAAAACTGCGAGATCAAAAAACAAATAAAACATTTAAACTTATGATTAAATTAAACAAAAAAACATTATTTTCAGGGTTATTAATAGGATTTTTATTTCTGATTTCATCTCCTTCAATCGGACAAGCTGCTTTTGAAAAAAGTGAGAGAAATATTTATATTGGACCAGAACAGATAATTGAAGGTAACTTTATTGTAGCAGGGGGGATAATTGATTTTAATGGTCAAGCTCAAAAGGATGTGATTGTTGCTGGCGGAACTGTTAACATTACCGGGCCAGTTCAGGGTGATGTAATAGTGGCCGGAGGAACAGTAAAGATAAAAGGTGAGATATCTGGCAATGTTCGAGTAGTCGGAGGAACAATAGAAATTGACAGTAAAATTGGTAAAAACCTAAATGCTTTTGGAGGGATAGTAATTATTAACCAAGATGCTGAAATTGGATGGGATGTTTTAACTGCAGGGGGGAGTATTGAAATTAGAGGGAAGATTGGCGGAGACATTATAGGGCGAGGAGAGAATATAATTTTAGCTGGTGAAGTTGGGGGAAATGTTGATTTTAATCTTGAATCTAAAAAAGATAGCCAATTAATTTTATATCCTCAAGCTAAAATTGGAGGAGATCTAATTTATAGTTCTCCCCAAAAAGCAGAAATAAAAGAAGGCGCGGAAATAGGAGGAGAAACTATTTATAAAAGACTTATTCCATCAGCTGTAACTTTAAAAAAATCATTAGGAATTTCTTATTTTATAAGTAAAATAATAATTCTTTTGAGTTTATTGTTGATAGGTTTACTTATAGTTGTTTTAGCTCAAAAACAAAGCAAAACAACAGTAAAAAGAATGTTAGATAAACCTTGGAACAGTCTTGGCTGGGGGTCAATTTATCTTATTATCATTCCTATAATTTTAATTTTAGTCTTTATGACTGTAATTGGCATCCCACTTGCTTTCATTGTCTTTACCCTTTATTTAATTGTCTTATATATGGCTAAAATTTTTGTAGGAATAGTTTTAGGTCAAAAACTGTTACAATGGTGGACTAAAAAATCAGAAATTTCTTTAGTTTGGGCAATGATATTAGGAGTAATAATATTTTCTATACTCACAGACCTTCCTTTTGTTGGATGGGCAATTTCACTTTTAGGAACTTGCTGGGCTTTAGGAGCAATACTTGAAATAAAAAAACAGACATTTAAGCAGATAGAAGAATAAATAAAGTATTAAAAGAATCGTCTATATACTCTGTAAAATTATATAATTTATTTTACTGATAAAGACGATTTTTTTGATATAATAAAAAAATTGGGGTAAACTTTTAACTTAAATTATAATAAAACAGGTTTTAACGTCGTCCACGACCAGCAGTAATCAAAAAATCCCATCGCTAAGCAATTTTATTTGACTAGTTGTTCAAGTACATATTTAATGTCTCACAACGCATCTTGTCAGACAGTATAGATTATGCCCCGTTTACCCCTTGACAAGATTATACCCAATAGGATATAATTACGACATACAAGATAAAATCAATTTACAAGACTAAATATGAGGGCAGTTTACTATATGGACGATTCTTTAGGTTTTTGTCCAATAAAAATTTATCTTGCGCAATATATAAAGAAAGAAAGAGATAAATCCAAAGAAAAAAATTACAAAGATAATATATTGAGTAATATAGATGCAAAAATAAAATTTGTGGTTGAGCATTCTGGCTTACCAATACCACCAATTTCTTGTCCATTACGCGGTTATAGTTATTTTGAAATTAAACATAGAAAAAACAAAAATATTGTAATCAGGATTTTTTATTTCCGCCACAAAGATAAAATAGTATTATTAAATGCATTAGAAAAACCTGATAACTACGATAAAACTAAAGAAATTAAAAAAATAGATAAACAATTTAAAATTACAGAGGAATATAAAAATAAATTTATTTTAAATCCAAAATTATATGAAGAATATCAATAAAAAAATAAAAAATAAAAATATAGACGCAATTGCAGAAGCAAGAAAAGGTAAGAGATTTCAGCAGTATTCTAAAGATGCAACTTCAAGAATAAGGCTCGCCGTTGAAATTTATAATACTCGTAATTCAATGGGGTTAAGCCAACAAGTATTAGCCAAACAGATTGGTTCTACACAAAAAATAATTTCTAGAGTAGAAAATGGAGATATGAACATCGGTATATCATTACTTAACAGATTTATAGAAAAACTTAATTTTAATTCTGATACGTTAGCTAGGATATTTAATTGTGGAATTCCTTATCATTTTATAGAAATTAAAACTAATACAAAAGATGAAAGGAGCGAAACCCAACATGAGGAGGCGCTTATATTCACGGCACAGACAAATAAATAAAATTAATTATTAATTAAATAATATGAAACATATTTGGACAGTTTTATGCCAAAATTCATCAATTGATAAAGAAACTAATCTTTTAAGTATGTTTAGTTGCGTTGAGCAATTAAACATAAAAATTGACAGGTCCAAGGTAAAAAACATTGATAAATTAGATATTCCCATAAATATTAATATCCAGTTAATTAGCTATTGGTTAATAGAAAATGCTAACAAAGATAATGTTTTGAGAATAAAGTTAGAATTATTAGATCCAGAAGGAAAATTAATAAATGAATTTCCACGGGAAATTAATATCAAAAAGGGACCCCTAAGATTCAGAAATATAATTAATATAAGAGGAATAAAAATCAAGAAAGAAGGAAGATACATATTTAAAATGACTCATCAGGGGGATAATGACAAAAATTTTAAAATGGTAGCAGAGTTACCATTAGACATTAAACTTCTTTATACCATATAAATTTGTCAAAGCTTTCTACGATATAGATTATGCGAACAAGATGCGTTGTGAGACATTTAATATAAATTGAATGAATCAAAATCGCCAATCGGGCGATTTTTTGATAGAATAAAGTAATAAAATTTTAAATAATACAAAAAATTATGTTTAATATAATTCAAGTAGCATGACCAATCTTATTAGTTACGGCCTTAATAATAGCTTTTAAGTTTATCGTCGCAATATCTTCTGAAAAGCCTAAAGGTAAGTCTAACCTTTCTGTTTACGAAAGGAAACCATACTTATTTGATAATTCTTCAGAATTTAATTTATACAAGGTTTTACTTGAATTGTTCGGGGACAAGTATTTTATCTTTCCTCAAATCAATTATAGTCATTTAATACAACCTAAAAAAACAACCTGGGCAGAAGAAAGGAAGCATCGAAGTCGTATTAACAGAAAGTCAGCCGATTTTATTTTATGCGACAAAGAACGAATTGTTCCGCAGCTTATTATTGAACTAGATGGTGGTGCCCATAATTATAAAAGACAGCAAGCAAGAGACAAATTTATAGATGAACTTACTAAATCTGTAAATTTACCTATACTCCACTTAAGGACAGGTAATTTAAATAAGGAAGTTGTTAGGAGAGAGATAGAGCAAAAACTTGTACAATAGATGTAAATAATAAGTATTTTTAATATAAACAGGTTCTAACGTCGTCCACGACCTGCAGCAAATTAAAATCGCCTTTTTATTCAGGCGATTTTTTGATAAGATATAAATATGAAAATATTAAAAGCGGAATTTGCCAAAGGAGTTATTGGCAACGATTACAGCTTAAGAGACAATTTACCACAGATCGCTTTTTTCGGCCGTTCCAATGCGGGGAAGTCAAGCGTGATTAACTCTCTGGTTGATAAAAAAAATCTTGTCAAGGTAAGCAAGGTTATGGGCAAAACCCGCGAAGCAAATTTTTTTTGCATTAATGACTCTTTTTATTTTGTAGATTTTCCGGGATACGGATATGCCAAGCGTTCAATAAAGGATCGTAACAAAATGATTAAAAGGATTTTTTGGTATGTAAAACACTCTAATGTTAAACCTAAAGTGGTTTTTTTAATTATTGACGCTAAAGTTGGCTTGACTGTCCTTGATCATGAAATGATAAAAATTCTTGAAGAGAACAAGCATCAAGTTGTTATTATCGCAAATAAAATTGATAAATTAGGGAAGATTGCCGCAAAAAAACAGCTTTCATTTATTCAAAAAGAAGCACCACATATACTTGTTCTACCGTATTCTGCAAAAACAAAAAAAGGAAAAGACGAATTGATCGAGAAAATTATAAGTTTTGTCTAAAATTTAATTAATTTATACTGAAGATATGCTTATTGATGATATAAAAATACGCGTAATAGCCGGATCAGGAGGAAAGGGGACAGTAGCGTTTAATAAAAACTCAATGTCCCTGGGTCCTGTGGGAGGAAGCGGTGGCAAAGGCGGCAGTGTTTATGTCGAGGGAATTTCTGATTTGAGCGCGCTTAACAAGTTCCGTTTTAAGAAAGAATTTAAAGCTAAAAACGGAGAAGATGGACGTTCGCAATTTCGCGATGGCCGTGATGCAGAAGACCTTGTTTTAATGGTTCCCGTAGGAACAGTGCTACATAACTTAGAAACTAGTAGAGATTTTGAAATAACTAAAATCGGCGAACGGGCATTGGTAGTCCAAAGCGGACGTGGAGGAAAAGGAAATTTTCATTTCAGGTCTTCCACAAATACTTCTCCGAAAATTTTTGAATATGGAAAGCCGGGCGAATCGTCCGAAATCCATCTTGAGTTGAAATTGATTGCCGATGTCGGGTTTATAGGGTTGCCTAATGTGGGCAAATCAAGTTTGCTTAACGAGCTGACCAATGCCAAAAGCAAAGTGGCTAATTATCCGTTTACGACTTTGGAGCCGAATTTAGGCGTTTATTTTGATTTAATATTGGCTGATATTCCCGGACTTATTGAGGGAGCTTCTTTGGGTAAGGGTCTTGGGATTAAATTTTTGAAACACATGGAGCGCACGAAAATTCTGTTTCATTTTGTAACTGCTGATTCGATCAATCCAATTTTGGATTATAAAACAGTGCGTAATGAATTAGGAGCACACAACAAAATGCTTTTAGAAAAACCAGAGTATCTTTTTATAAGCAAAAAAGATTTAGTTTCGTCTAGTGTTATTGCTGAAATAATGAAAAAATTTAAAAAATTAAATAAAAATGTAACACCAATTTCCATACTTGATTGGGAAAGCATTAAACTTGTTAAAAAAATACTAAGCGATTTGATTTCAGAAAAGACGGAAAAGAGAAAAGGGTAGCGGAGGAGATAATTATCATTTATTACCTCAAAATCATAGGACTCAAAAACAAAAAAACCGCCCAAGAAGGCGGCTTTTTATTCCTTTATTTTTTCTTCTTTTTTACTACTTTCTTCGCTGATTTTTTATCCTTAACTGTCGGTATCTTTTTTATTACTTTCTTCTCTATGGTTTCAGTCTTTGCCATAGCTTCTACTCCCTTAATAAGTTGATCCATTTTTTCATTCAACATTACTAACTGTTTCTTTAACTCATTATCATTTCCTTTGTTTCCAAAATCAGTTTTTTGACCACTA
>Ga0307992_1001125_pt1 | contig 16107 bp, 13 predicted proteins | sample EllFjometagen133_FD_203162 | JGI IMG/M metagenome (GOLD analysis project Ga0307992, IMG submission 203162) | Marine microbial communities from Ellis Fjord, Antarctic Ocean - #133 | ecosystem: Environmental > Aquatic > Marine > Unclassified | place: Southern Ocean | collected 2014-10-08
TTTTGGGTGGCAATGACCCTGATTTATAGCAGAATAGGCAGAAAGAAAATCATAATATTCTTTTCCTTCCGGATCCCAAACTTTTACGCCTTCACCTTTTGCTATTACAATTGGTAGTGGGTGATAGTTGTGTGCACCATATGTTTTTTCCAATTCCATAGCTTCTTCACTGCTAATGCTGCCAAATACTAAATTCTTAGACATAATTCCTCCTAAACTATTTTTTTTTTTTTGAATTCTTTTTCTTAAATTAAGCCTATATGTCAATTATTTTCTTCCTAATGATTTGCTTGACACACGAAGGGTAGAAATTTGGATTACAAAAAATGGAAATTGTGATTATGAAAGCAGATTGGAAGAATACAGCAGTTGTCGTTCCCGTATATAATTCAGACAAATATTTGCCGAAATTATTTGATGAAATTATGACATATTTCCCCTTAGAAAACATATTTGCAGTAAATGATGCATCGGAAGATGATTCAAAATATATATGTGAGAAATTACAGGTGAATCTGGTGGATTTACAGGTTAATTGCGGCAAGGGAAATGCACTTCAACTTGGATTTAAGGAAGCATTAAAAAAAGGTTTTAAATTTGCCTTTACCATAGATAGTGATTTGCAGCATAAACCGGAAGATTTTCCTGAATTTATTAAAAAACAAAATGAACTTGATCTGGAACTGGTTATAGGTAAAAGAGATTTTTCGCATAAAAAAATGCCATTTCACAGAATTTGCAGCAACACTCTTACAAGTTGGATCGTATCACGGGCATCGAAACAGAAGATCATTGATTCACAATGTGGTTACAGGTTATATAACTTAGAGATATTAAGAGATATGGAATTCCAGTCTAAACGCTATCAGTTTGAAACAGAGATCATATTGAAAATTGCAAAGAGAAATGGTAAGGTAGGGTTTACTCCCATAGAAACGATCTATAATGGACAAGAGAGCTATATATCAGGTTTCAGGGATATTAAGAATTTTGTTGAGATCGTACTTCATGAGATGAGAAATTAACGGAGAAATAATGAATATATTACTAACAAATGATGATGGACATAATGCACCCGGGATCACGATCTTAGCTGAGGAACTTAAAAAAAACGGGCATAATGTGATTATTGCTGCACCGCTGGAACAACAAAGTGCAAAATCACATTCTATCTCGCTTTTTAAACCAATGAAGATAATTGAAAAAGCAAGTAAGCATTATGCAATTTCCGGTACTCCTGCAGATTGTATGATATTAGCTTCACAGCTATTAGTAGATGAATCGATCGATCTGGTCATTTCAGGGATTAATGCAGGACAGAATATGGGTGAAGATGTATTGTATTCTGGAACTGTGGCAGCTGCAATTGAAGCGATGTTCCTGGGTTATAAAGCAATTGCCATTTCATTAGCTTCTTACAAAGATCAAAAATTTATAACTGCAGCGAGATATTTATGTGATATGCTGACGAGCGGTGTTTATAAGGAAATTAAGGAAAAAGAAATACTGAATATTAACGTCCCGAATCTGGATTACACTGAGATCAAAGGCATTAAAGTTACCTGTATTGGTCATAGAACATATTACAACTTTGTCCGAAAAGAAAAGGATGTTAATGGAGAAACAATCTATTTTATCGGTGGAGATGAACCACATTGGACTGAAATAGAAAACTCTGATGCCAATGCTGTGAAAAATGGATATATATCAGTTTCACCAATTTCTCCCGATTTCACAAAAATAGATTCGTTTGAACGGATAAATAATTGGATAGATAAGATTAAAATTAATGAGGGTAAATGAAACATAGCTCTTCCTGTGAAAATATGATAAAATATCAACTTGTTGCTCGTGGAATAACTGATGAAAGAGTTCTAAAAGCATTTTTCAAGGTTCCGCGCCATAAATTTATTCCAAAAGATATTGAACACCTGGCGTATAATGATTCACCTCTAAGTATTGGAGAAGGACAGACAATTTCTCAACCTTACATAGTGGCTTTAATGATGCAGATTTTAGAACTTAAAAAAGATGATAAAGTTTTAGAGATCGGGACAGGATCCGGTTATCAAACTGCGTTACTGGCTGAAATCGCAGAAGAAGTTTTCACAGTAGAAAGGATCAGTTCACTTATCAGAACGGCTGAAACATTACTTAATAAATTAGACTATAAAAATATTTATTATAAATTTGGAGATGGAACTTTAGGATGGCAAGACGGACATCCTGAGCAAAGTGAATTTGATAAAATAATTGTAGCAGCTGCAGCACCTGATATACCAGAAAGTTTGACTGGACAGCTTGCCATGAATGGCAAACTTATTATCCCAACAGGTAATCGGACATTCCAGCAATTGGTCGTTATTACAAGAACAGAAGACGGATATGTTCATACTAATGAGGGAGGATGCATGTTCGTTCCTCTTATCGGAGCTGAAGGATGGGAAAAATGAAAAAAATACTGATCTTATTTATCCTCTTTTGTATTTCATTTTCCCTATTTGCAAATATAGGTTTAAAAGAAAAACTGGAAGCAAAGATTGAACTGATAAATGTATCTTCAGAAGTTAAAGTTTTTCTTATAGCCATGATACCCATCTTTGAACTTCGGGGAGCTATTCCCATTGGAATGCTGAAGTATGAACTTCCTTTATGGAAGGTTATCCCAATTGCTCTAGCTGGGAATATGTTTCCAATATTTTTCATTCTGCTCTTCTTTGATTTTGTAACAAAAATCTTTTTTAAAGTTCCATTTTTAAAGAAATTATTGGAAGCAATCTTTGCCAGAACTCGCAAAAAAACTGATGTTATTCAAAAATATGAAGAGATCGGATTGATGCTTTTTGTAGCGATCCCGTTACCGATTACAGGTGCTTGGACGGGTTCATTGGCTGCCTATCTTTTCGGTCTAAAATTTTGGAAATCAATTCTTTTCATTTTTTTTGGAGTTTGTATCGCAGCAGTTGTTGTTACTTTTCTAACTTCATTAAAATGGATCGGAGCTGGAATTGCCACCATAGCATTGATTACAGTATTTATTGTTAATCAGATTAAGAGAAGAAGGAAGATAGAAGCAGCAAAATTATAGATTTCATTCCTAACCAAGTACTTTACAAAGCGGAAGCTTCGTAAAGAGAAAAGATAGAAGCAGCAAAATTATAGATCTCATTCCTAACCAAGTACTTTACAAAGCGGAAGCTTCGTAAAGAGAGAAGATATAAGTAGAAAAATAATGGGTCTCATTCCTAACTTTCTAGTTGGGAATGGGATAAAGATTGATCTGGAGGTAATCATGAAAAAAATTCTATTAAGTTTGTATTTGTTAACCTTGAGTATTTCAATATTTGCCACAGATGTTGCCGGGAATCAGTCTGGAACCTGGAATTTGGCAGGAAGTCCTTATAACATAATTGGTGAGATCACTATACCTGCAGATGAAACGCTTACAATTGAAGCAGGTGTAGAAGTAATTGCTATGGGAGATTATAAAATAACATCTTTGGGTAATATCCTGGCAGCAGGTGTTTTAAATGATACGATCCGATTTCAGGGGAATAACGGTTTGAATTGGGGCGGTATCCGTTTGGAAGATGAAATGAATGAAAGTTATTTTGATTATTGCCGGATTTCCAATACAGATGATACGAATGATTACGGAATTCATTCTATTAATAGTCCAGTCTACATTGATCATTCGTATATTGATGATCATCAGAAAGGTATCTCATTTTCCGGAATGGCTTCCGATACTCCATCTTATATGGAAATTAAGCATTCCAAGATTGCCTATATCCAGAAAAGCGGTATTACGATTGTGGATAATTCTAATGTACTTATTGACAGTTGTGAAGTTACACAATGTGCTATTGGAGGTTCTCCTTATGGAGCTATTCAACTCTCCCTGCAAAGCAATACCCACTCTTGCAGTCCAACAATATCAAATAACAACATTCACCATAACCAGATGCAGGGAATTACAATGGCTAATCTTTTTGGTTATGACAATATGGCACCCATTGTGGAGTTCAATGAAGTTAGTTACAATTATACCGGTATATATTTGTATGTAGGGAAAGGAACCTATAAATGGAATCACATTCATCACAACTTTGTGGAAAATAATCCTGATTCAGGAGCAGGTGTGATGCTGTATGGAAATGGAGCAGATGCAGTTTTTACTTATAACAAAGTAAATAATAATTACACAGGATTCTATTTGGCAAACGGAGCAACAGTTAATCTCGGTGATCTGAATAATGCCAGCACAGATGACGACGGTTATAATTGCATTTATGATAATATTTTCTATACTGGTGAAGAGTACAGTGTTTATAATGCTAGTTCAGCCAATATAACCGCTGAGAACTGTGTGTGGGATGATGATTCACCTATTGATGTTTCAATTATTGACGGCAATGATAATGGAGCATATGGTATAGTGGATTATGAACCAACGCTAACGCCTTATGCACCACCTGAGTTGAATGTTAATATCGAAAATTTATATATAGGTATTGAAACAACATATCCAACTTTTGCACTAATTACAGGAATTAATATTTACAGGGATGGAGTTTTGTTGGGACAAATTCCTTTTGCTAACATAATCTATTTTGACCCGGTTTATGAAATTGAAACAATCTATGGAATTTCTATTGTTTATGAAGGTGGACATGAATCAATAATCACTGAGACAACTATTTTTATCCCTCATATTCTCAATCCACCTCAAAATGCTTTTGTTAACTGTACTGGTTTTCTCAGCTGGGAAGAACCGGAACCAGGCAGTACATCACCATTTCTCTATTACAACATTTACCTGGATGGAGTTCTACAGGGAACTACCACAGATATGTCGTATCAGTTAACAGGATTTGTAAATGGTCAGCAATACATAATAGGGTTATCGGCAGAATATGAAGCAGGTGAATCAGAAATTTTGGAAATTGAATTTTTATTCGTTGATGCTACCGAAAATACGGTAAAAATGATCACAGCCTTGAGTAATCATCCCAATCCATTCAATCCCAGCACTACGATCTCTTTTTCGTTAACTGCCGAAGATGCTCTGGGTGCAAAGCTGGAAATTTATAATCTCAAAGGGCAGAAAGTAAAAACATACTTTATAAACTGTCACCCTGAGCTTGTCGAAGGGTCAGTTTATAAAAGCAATGCTCCCAGTTCTTCGACTACGCTCAGGATGACACAAGCTGGGAGTAAACAATATTCAATTATATGGAACGGTACAGATGATAACAATAAACCAGTTTCCAGCGGAGTTTATTTCTATAAATTGGTTGCTGATGGCAAGAATATAGCTTCAAAAAAAATGTTATTATTAAAATAAAGAAACTTATTAAAAAGATAATAAAAGCTATAAACCAAAGAGTATTTTTTTAATTTATTGACACACACTTTCCAAATACTGTTTTTGTAATTAGAAATAATCTATAAAGAGGTATTAAATGAGTTTACTGGATAAAGTTCAGGAATTTACCAAAGCAAAGGAGCTGATAGCACTTGGGCATTACCCGTATTTCAGGATCATTGATTCTGAACAGGATACAGAAGTGATGTGTAATGGTAAGAAAATGCTGATGATGGGATCAAACAGTTATCTTGGTTTAACAAATCATCCGCGCGTGATAGAAGCTGCCAAAAAAGCAACTGATAAATATGGAACAGGATGTGCCGGTTCTAGGTTTCTTAATGGCACACTTGACATTCACATAGAATTGGAAGCTGAACTGGCTAAATTGGTTGGGAAAGAAGATTCGCTGGCTTTTTCTGCCGGTTATATGGCAAATCTTGGTGCAATATCTGCTATGGTAGATCGTGATGAATTTATTGTTACAGATAAATTTGATCATGCTTCTATTCTGGATGGATGCGCTCTTTCTCAGGGTAAAATGGTGCGATTTAATCATAACAACATGAAGCATTTGGATACTGTGTTAGAAAAAAAAGTTAATGGTAAGGGAGCACTGATCGTAGTTGATGGTATCTTCAGTATGGAAGGCGATATAGCTGATATTCCCAATATTTGTAAAATCGCAAAAAAACATGGTGCCAGCGTGATGGTGGATGAAGCTCATTCTATTGGGGTTTTACACAAAACAGGTGCTGGAGCTGCTATGGCAGCCGGTTGTACTGATGATGTGGAACTTATCATGGGAACATTCAGTAAATCTCTCGCTTCCGCTGGTGGATTTATTGCCGGAAGTTATGATGTTATTCATTATCTCAAGCATCATGCGCGTTCACTTATTTTTAGTGCATCTCTTCCACCTGCTTCGGCTGCAACCGTTTTGGAAGCAATGAAGATCATGAAAGAAGAACCTGAACGAATCGATAAATTATGGGATAATACACATTATATGATGAAAAATTTTAAAGCTATGGGTTATAATACCGGAACTTCCTGTACTCCGGTAATTCCGCTTCACGTAGGAAGTATGACGAATGCCTTTGAAATGTGGAAACAGCTAGATGAGGAAGGTGTTTTCATCAATCCGGTTGTTCCGCCTGCTGTACCGCCCAATGATACTCTCATCCGTACAAGTTTTATGGCAACTCATACAAAAGCACAACTTGATTTTGCTCTCGAAAAATTTGAGAAGATCGGTAAAAAAATTGGTATAATATAGTAACTCAAAGCTCTGTCTTTGAGAAATTGCTCATGGATGAACACGGATCGGTGAGGAAAGCAGTTAATTTTAAGTAGAGTGATTGATAGTGACTATCAATCACTCTTTTTTATTGTGTTCAATCAGTTCTCAGATTTCTCTTTTTTCCAATTACAGTTATCAATTCAAAAGTTAAAATTGCTAAAGTTGAACTCACACCACTGGCTATAATATCAAATGTGTCATATTGTGTGCTGGCACCCCACATAGGTTTTATTTCTTCTATCATAAGAATGATGAATACAGCTATTGACCATAAATATATGATCAATCTTCCATGTCTTAACTTACGAACTAACACTGCTGATACCGATGCTAAGCTAATAATTAATGCTGCAATGAAATTTGGAAAGCAACCCGTAAGAATTATCAGTAAATGTGAACTAATCAAAGCAGGTCTCAAGACTTCTTTATTCAGGGAAACCAAACCAAATAAAACAGCAACCAGAAATGCATTGATTACAAGAACTTTCTTTTTACTCTTCCAATTCATAACTCTTCCTATTTAATATACATTGTTAGCGTACCGTTTTCAATATCCAGATTTACTATACTCAAAAACTATATTATCTTGCTTGAGAATTAAGCTTTCTTCATCCAATTTATAAATGTCAAATACTTCCTCACTAACAGATGAATTTCCATTTCCAATGCTTTTAATTGTTAATGTAAGTTTATTACCTTTTACACTCCATTTCTGATATAACAAAGTTTGCATATTATCTGATCGTGCACTTCCATCGGATAATAGACTAAAATGTAAGGCTGCACTGGATTTGTCTTTCCATGAACCAATAAGAAGTTTGGTGTTGTTTGTTTGTTTGGCTGACAAATTCTCGTTCTCTTGTTTTAATTCTTGCTGTGAATAAGATAACATAGGAATTAGAAGTAACAAATATATAATTATTTTTTTCATTTTATTAATAAATACTAATGGTTGAAGTACACTTATCTTGCTCTGAAATTTGCACTGTGTTATGTTCTCGTGCTTTTTTCTTTTTAACTTTCATCTTTTCCTTAATAGCGGTATGAAATATTAAAATGAATTTATCTGAATCGTAGTATCTCGCTGTGTTTTTGTATGTGTTTACTGATTTCATTATATTCACCAATCCGACGACACGCTTGTTATGGGAAATACTTTCCCAATTCAGGATAACTTGTATCCATTTAATTATACTGCTTAATTAACTCAATAAATTTATTCATATCTAATTGAGAAATTGAAGAATTATAGATATGTGTTATACTAACATACTGAATCTCTTTTTCAAATTCCGAAAAAGTAAAACCAAATGGTTGAGGTCTAGTCATTCTGGACATAGGATTTACCGTGTTTTCAAGTATCACCCAATCACCATAAATTTCTCCTTTTTTTTCTAATAATAATATATTGAATCCTTTTTTGTCATGAGTGAAAACTCTTCCCCAAGCAGTAACATTTCGTTTATTTAACATTGGCCGTTTAATCTCTTTTCTTTTAAAGTTTGTACCATAATCTTCATCTTTTGTTGTTCTTATAAAATCCTCATCAATAACAACATTTAATACAATTGATATTGTAGCTCCTGATACTAACACTATACTACTATTGATTGTATTACTGATTCCATTGTTTCTTGAAATTTGAATATCACCATTTGGATAATTAGAATTAAAATCACTTATAAACTTTTTTAATGGAGAAAATATTGAATTTTCAAATTGATAATTAACAGATTTACATAAATCATTGATTTCCTTTGATCGAATTTCTCTTTCTGTTATCTTTCTTTGAATAGCAGCATCTTTTTGAACTCTTTCACTAATCAGATTATCAATGATTGAATTACTTTTAATATTTCCTTTTGTTTGTAGATAACTTAAAATTTCATCCCAATTTTCAAAACGTTTTGATGTTAATTTCTCTAGCATTTTAAGAATAAGTGACGCAATTGTTGGAGATATATTTTTGTTTATTATTTTTGGATTTTGAGGAGACGAATATAAATGAGCATCTTTCCAGAGGGTTACATCATTATTGTTTGTCACTTTATACGGATGCTGTAAGGTTGTGAGTTCAAAAAAAACAATTCCCATAGAATAAATATCCATTTGTATTGTATTATTATCATTACCCCAAGCTTCAGGAGCAATATACTTAAGTGTACCATATCCTTTGAAAGACATAGTTCTCGTTTTTTCTCCAGCAACTTTTGATAATCCAAAATCTGTAATTAAAAATTCGGAGTCATTTATAAGAATATTGTCAGGTTTAATATCTCTATGAACCAGAGTGTTATTTATAGCTTTCATCCCAGTTGATAGTTGATGCATAATATTCAAAAGCTGGTCATTTTCTAGAAAATTGGTAGGTCTATTTTGATTAATGAACTCTGTAAGTGTACCTTGATTTGCGTAGTCCATAATTATATAAGGTGGTAAATCTGCAAAGACAGAGCCATCGTGTGTATATTTATAATTAATGACATTAGGTGAAGAAATCTTTGTAGCCATACTAATTTCATTTTTAAATGCATCTAATTTTTTATCGTCAGCAAAATAAGGAGTAATTGTTTTAATTGCATATGTTAAATTATCTGTAGTGTTTTTTGCTTTATATACAAGTCCAAATCCACCTTCTCCAATTAGTTCTTCAATAACATATTCATCTTTACCATCTGTGATTTTAGTTCCCGATTTTATAATCATTGTTTCTCCATCACTTTTAACATTCCCAAATGTGTTGTCACGCAGATCAGTACAATTGCTAAAACAATCCTCGCATAAATATTATCAATCACAACAAATGAAATAATTATCGTTATCCAAAGAGTTGAAATTGAAATGATCTTGGTCAACTTTGTTACAGCTCTATATTTGATGTAATTCTGTAAATACTTCCCGAACAATCGGTGATTCATCAACCAATTGTGTAACTTTTTTGAGCTTCGCACAAAACAATAAGATGCGATCAGCAGGAAGGGTGTGGTTGGTAAAAGAGGTACAAACACACCGATGGTTCCCAGCGTAACAGCCAGGAGACCAGCAATGATTAATAATAGCTTTCTAGTTTCAATATTCATATATGACTTCTACCGATGTATTTAAATATTTTCTTAACACTTTCACTATTTGAATTAGCTTTTTTCGGTCAAGCAGTTTGATATTGTTCTTTTTCTTTTTTCACGGTTTGTTTGGTTTAATATTGTTTTTGAGAAAATAATTAATAGGAGAATAAAATGAAAATCAAATTAGGTGATCGTAAAGATAAAAAGACAATTAAGAAAATGAAAACATAAGTAGAATAAAAGAGAAAAAACTCCCTCCCTCAATAGCTTAATCTTACCCCGGCTTTTAAGCCGGGGTAAGATTAACTAATTACAAAGGTTAATTCAAGATTTATAATTAAATTTTGATATTATAAAAATTTGTACTATTATTTTCATCTTCATTGTTCACAATGTATTTAAATGTTTGGTCAGGAGTTCTGCCGATAGATGATAATGCGACATTTGTGAAACTTCTCACAAGTGATCCAACAATATTGCCAAATATTCCATCCAAATGAACAGGTTCATCACTTTCGATGTGTATACCTGAATCTGTAATTCGGATACATTCATTACTATCTTCTACAAAAATACCTTCATCATTGATGAGAACGCTACTTCGATCACTGTAATCATTTACTTTCAAACTTTCTTCAGAAATTATTATGTAAGCATCATCTGCATCAAAATTCAGGGTTTCATTATCGAAGGTGCAGATCCCATCATTGTTTTCATAAAGGTATTTCTTACTTTTCGGAAGATAGAGTTTGATTTTTGTATCTTCTTCTTGAGCAACTATTGAAAGCACTTGTGTAGTATGATCAAATTTAATTTCAGCATCTTTGTGATAACTAACCTCGATAATTTCACTGTCGTGGAATTCGACATCTTTCAGAATTACATTTTCAAGTACTAATTTTACATTTTCCAACTTAAAATTGAAGCTTTCTATTACCGCTACCAAACTTAGTGATGTGAGTAGCAACAATACGACTAAACATTTTTTCATTGTGTCCTCCTTATTATTTTGTTAATTTATTTTTTTCTCCGCCATTTTTCTATATAGTGGGCAATTGCCTACCTTACACTTCTATTCTTCTTGCTTTTCAAATGTTGGCATGCGTTGCAAACGATCATTATTCTACTTGCTTTTCTACGTTTTCCCTTTGATAAAGGGAAATTGCAAAGGGTTCTATTCATAATTAAGCGCTCTCACCGGATTTTTGTTCGCAGCATTGATTGCCAAATAACTAACAGTAATTACTGCAATCAATAACGTGATCAATCCTGATAGTATGAAATAACTTACATTCAAATCGATACGATAAGCAAAATTCTGCAGCCAGCTTTTCATGATGTAATAACCAATCGGCCAGGCTATAATATTGGCCAGAATAACCCATTTGGTAAATTGTTTCAGAAGAATAGAAACAATGCTGGGAACTGAAGCACCCAATACTTTGCGAACACCGATCTCTTTGGTTTTCTGTTCTGCGGTAAAAGCTGCCAATCCAAACAAGCCAAGACAGGCAATGAAGATAGCCAGTGAAGCAAAGATGGTGAAGAACTTGCTGGTCATCAGTTCTGAGCGATGCAGGTTATCAAAGTAGGAATCCATGAAGAAATATTCAAACGGCTGATCTCCAGCCAGTTTATGCCAGTTCTCTTCCAGCATTTTAATTGTTCCTGAGACGTCTTTGGTATTGATGCGAACAGCCATCAGCTCTTTATACCAGACGTCTGGATGGAAAATCATCATAGATGTGATCTCATCCCGCAGAGAATTATTATGAAAATCTTTCACCACGCCGATAATTGTGAGTTTTTCGTCAGAACCAGGTTCAAGGATTATCCTGCCGATAGGATTTTCATATCCAAGTTTTTTTACAGCTGTTTCATTGATAATGACAGCAGATTTATCTGATTGTATGGTGGGAGAAAAATATCTTCCTTCTGCCAACTCGATTCCCATCGTTTCCAAATAATCGTAATCTCCGCACAAACGGTAGAAATGATATAACTCATCGGGAGTATTGTTGTCTTTGTTGAACATACTTCCATCCGAACAGGAACCCGGAACAGAAAAAACTGCACTGGCAGATTGAACTGCTGTGAATTTAGCAATTTCTTCTTTGTATATTGGAAGCTGATCTTTCAGAATGTAAGCTCTTTCAACTACCAGCAATTGCTCTTTATTAAATCCCAGTTTCTTCTTGCTGATGAAATTCATTTGCTGCATGGTAATGATCGTGCACAAAATTACCAGGATAGATATTGCGAACTGGAAAAGAACCAGTGCGTTCCTGAAACCGCTTTTCTGTTTACCTTTGAATAGACTTCCTTTTAGAACAGTAAGCACTTTGTAGGAAGAAAGTGCAACAGCTGAATATGCACCGGAGATCAATCCGATAATAATAGCAAAGGCAAAATAGATCGGATATGAATAATCTCCAGCAAATTTGAGATACAGGTGTTTTCCTGTATATTCATTGAAGCTGAATAGTAGCAATTCTGAACCAACCAAAGCTATCAGCATTGCCAACAAGCTTATTAATACAGATTCAAATAGGAACTGCTTGATCAATTGTTTGCAATTGGAACCCAACACTTTTCTCATACCAATTTCTTTGGCACGAACTGCCGATCGAGCTGTTGTCAGGTTCATAAAATTAATGCACGCTACCAGCAAAATGAAAAGTCCGATCACAGCAAAAAGCTGAACATAGCGAATATCACCTTTTCTTTCCACCACAGCTTCTTTGGGATTGAAAAGGTAGATCTGTGATAGTGGTGTTACTCGAAAACGAAAATGATTTCCCTGTTCTTCCCACTCGGCAAAACTGACTCCCAGCATTTGTTTGAACATATCATCGGTTATTCTTACGAACATGTCATTGATTTTGTCTGTTAGAATTACTGGATCTGTTTCCGGCTGTACTTTAATGTAGGTTAGAGGGCTATTGCCGAACCAATTCATATCATTGGCAGCATTTGAACCACAATAAGCAATCAGGACTTCAAAATCCCAGTGAGAATTTGCTGGAAGGTCTTGTGTTACGCCCACGATTTCAAATTCTTTTTTATTGTCAAAAGTGATGCTTTTACCGATAGCATCTTCGTTTTTAAAGAATTTTTTTGCGATTGCATTCGAGATAACAACAGTGTTAGGTTTTGTTAAAACATCACTTTTGCTGCCTGATATCAGAGGAATTGTGAAAATGTTGAAAAGTTCCGGATCGGTGTAATAGATTTTTTTGAGGAGAATATTCGTTTCCTGATATGTTACCAGCTTTTGATATTTTCCCCGAAGACGGGCAGCTTTTTCAATTTCCGGAATTTCATCCATTAATGTAGGTGCTAATGGATGCGGCGTAGATATTCCTGTGCCTTCCTGATCTCCCATTTTTCTGTCGGTTCCCATGCGGTAAATTTGGGAATAATTTTCATTGTATTTGTCGAAACTCAGTTCATCATTGATCCATAATCCGATTAGTATGAAGCAGATCATACCAATGCTTAATCCCAGAATGTTGATGATACTGAACGATTTATGTCGAACCAGGTTTCTTATTGCGATTTTAAAATAATTTTTGATCATTTGATTCCTCGCTTATCATTTATTTCTCATTCGCAAAGACGGAGCTTTGCGTTACACTGTGGGATGTTGAGTTAAATAGATCATTCAACTCACTTGAAGTCTGCTTCTTGCCCGAAGCAGACTTCAGTCTTTTTTCTACCATTCATTTTCACTTATATAGTTTTATTTATGCATTTTCCATGCCAAAGCCAGTTAACTATACCCATCAATCACTTAGCGCCATATGGAACAATAAAAAACGTTCAATTGTTGTACGCCAGCGGACAGTTTTTTTCGCTGATGAACAGGTTTCATTTTACTCATAATTAAGTGCCTTCACCGGATTTTTATTCGCAGCATTTACTGCTAGATAACTAACAGTTGTAACTGCTATGAGCAGAGTGATAACTCCCGATAATAAGAAATATCCAACTTTCAGATCAATATGATAGGCAAAATTCTGCAGCCAGTTTTTCATGATGAAATAACCAATCGGCCAGGCAATAATATTAGCCAGTATAACCCAGCGTGTGAATTGCTTTAAAAGTATGGATACAATACTTGGAACAGAAGCTCCCAAAACTTTACGCACACCAATCTCTTTAGTTTTCTGTTCCGCAGTGAAGGCAGCCAAGCCAAATAAACCAAGGCAGGCGATGAAGATAGCCAGAGCTGCAAAGATAGTGAAGAATTGTCCGGTTCGCTGTTCTGACTTGTGCAGATTGTCAAAATATGAATCCATGAAGAAATACTCAAAAGGTTGATCTCCGGTAAATTCATTCCATTTTGCTTCTATGAATTCCAGAGTTGCAGATACATTTTGTGGTTGAATGCGTATAGCCAGATAATGATCCCAAGCTAAGCCGGGATGTAACAAGATTATTGGCTCGATCTCTTGATGTAAGGAAGAGATGTGAAAATCTTCTACAACTCCAATTATAATAAGCCCTTCTTCTGAGTTCGGTACAAGAATCTTTTGGCCAATAGCATCAGTGAATCCCAAGCGTTTTACAGCTGTTACATTAACAACAACATTGTTACTGTCGGAATGAATTTCTTCCGAAAAATAACGTCCTGCAACCAATTTAATTCCCATTGCCTCCAGGTAATCATAGTCTCCACAAAGCAGATTTATATCCAAGAGTTCTTCCGGAGCTGAGTCTTCGGTTCGAAAACTTTGACCACCAACTTCTGTACCCGGGATATGATAGGTAGCGCTGGCATATTGGATTGCCGGATTCTTGAGAAGTTCTTCTTTAAATGTACCGAGATCATCTCCAATAGTGTAGGCTCTGTCAATGATCAGAAGTTGCTCTTTATCAAAGCCCAGTTTCTTGTTTTTTATGTAATTCATCTGGTTGTAGGCAATGATTGTACACACAATAACTAGAATGGAAACGGAAAATTGGAATAGTACCAGCACATTACGGAACCAAGTTTTGCTTTTACCGTTGAATAAACTTCCTTTTATTACAGATAGAATTTTAAATGAAGCAAGCGATATTGCCGAATAACCACCAGACATCAATCCTACAACGATTACCATAAGCAGTAGGATTGGAATTGTAGCAACACCGGCAAAATTCATGTTCAAAGCTTTATCTGTAAGGTTATTGAAATAGGGCAGGAGTAGCTCAATTGCGACCACAGCAATGAACATTGCGAATAATGTGATCAAGATTGATTCTATTAAAAATTGACGGATGAGGCTTCTTTTACTTGAACCAAAAACTTTGCGCATTCCGATCTCTTTGGCTCGAATTGCTGAGCGAGCTGTGGTTAGGTTCATAAAGTTAATGCAGGCTACGAATAGGATAAAAAAACCAATAACAGCAAAAAGATATACATAGCGAATATCACCGACTGTACCAACATTATCCTGTGTAGTACTGCGCAGGTAAATATCTCTGATTGGAGTAGCATAATAACCAGCTCTGTTTCCCTGTGCTTCCCATTCTTTTCTCTCCATACCAACTATTTGTGCGAATGAAACATTTTTTTTTCGACGGACCATCTCATTTATTTTGGGAAGTACCGCTTCAATGTTTGTACCTTCTCTAATTTTGAAATAAGTATATATGTAATTACTCCACCAGGAATCGTCTGTAGCACTTCTTGTGGAGATCAATGAAGCCAGCATATCAAAACGCCAGTGGCTTTTAGCAGGCCAGGCTTCTACAATACCAACCACTTCAAAATCCCTGTCACCATCAAAGCTGAGAGTTTTACCGATTGGATCAACATCCCCGAAATATTTTTGAGCCATTTCTTTGGTAATTACCAATGTATTCTTACGGGTTAACAGATCGTTGGGATCACCTGTGATCAGAGGAATTGTGAATACATTGAAGATAGTGGAATCGGCATAGAAAATACCGTTTTCCAAAAAGCTGACATCACCAGCTTTATAAGTAACTAATTTATTTATAGCATGCAGGAAGCGGGTGGCACTTTCTATCTCCGGGATCTCAGCCATCATCGCTGGTGCCAGCGGGGGGTTACATTTGATTCCACGACCTTCTTGATTACCCATTTTGTAATCAAGGCCGGTAATGAAGATACGGTTGGCATCCTGGTGGAAATTATCGAAACTTACTTCATCCTGGATCCATAACATAATAAGAATAAAACAAACAAGCCCGATTGCCAGCCCTGTGATATTGATGAAACTGAAAGCTTTGTGAAGTACTAAGTTGCGGAAGGCAATTTTAAAAAAGTTCTGAAACATCTCTTTCCCCTTTGATTCCTCTTTTTTACTGCATAATTAGCAATTGTTATACCAATAGAATATATACGTACTTAACTTATTTAA
>Ga0307992_1001126_pt1 | contig 16105 bp, 18 predicted proteins | sample EllFjometagen133_FD_203162 | JGI IMG/M metagenome (GOLD analysis project Ga0307992, IMG submission 203162) | Marine microbial communities from Ellis Fjord, Antarctic Ocean - #133 | ecosystem: Environmental > Aquatic > Marine > Unclassified | place: Southern Ocean | collected 2014-10-08
TTTGTGTACTTGGATCATCAACACCATATTTATATTGTTCCCAAGTAGAACCCCATGAAGCATCAAAACTAGTTGCAATAAATTCAATATAAGCTTTCCCAGCTTCACTAGCATCAATATCATAAGTTGTACCTACACAAGGATCTATTAAAATTTGAAAATCAGTTCCTCCTATTATAGATGTATCAAATATTATACCTACAACTTGAGATAAATTTACATTTCCTAAAAATATTGGATATTCATTTGTAATTTTATAATATGGTTTGTTAACATCAATAACTTTATATCCAGAAGGTTCGTAAGGAAAATTCCAAAGAGACGTATCTATTCCATAAGTGCAAGGATCTCTTGGAGAAATAGCAAGTTCTGTATAAGCTTTATAATAATTATAATCAGCAGTTGTAAAATTATCATATAAATTTGTCCATTGATTTTTAACAACTAAATTATCAATTATAGCAGTAACAAATTCTCCTTGAGATCCTTTAACTCTGCCAGTTGTTTCAATAGGGACCTTTAAAATTCCCGTACTTCCATTATAAAAAATATCAATATATTTTTCAAAAGAAGTAAAATTACTATTGATAATTTTTGGAAGTGTTGGTATAGGTGTATTCTGATATAATTGAGTCCAATTCATAATTGTATTTTTTATTTTTTATTATAATTTTTCATGATGTTATTATTATACCAACTATCATATCTAAATCCCTTATAATTCGATATGGCTGTTTATGTCTCATTTGTTTGCTAGACATTTTAATTCTTTATATTTTTAACAAGGTTAATATTTACTTTATATATATATTATAGAAAACTATTCTTCTATAAAATAATTAACTAAATAATATATATAAAAATCACCTAAAAACTAAAATAAAATGAATAAAGAATTTCTCTCAGAATTCGATTGGTCTAAATATGATAATGATTACAAGGGTGGAAATAGATTAATATCAAACAAAAAAATAAAAGGACAAGATAATAAACAAATATGTTATTCCCGAGAGCCATATGCTCAAGAATTGTTCGATTTGCTTACCTCAGAAGATTCTAAGATTATAAATAAAGATTTAGTAAAAGGAGATAGTGTTCTTATTACTGATATTTACAAAATACAGAATGATAGAATAACTGTAGAACTATTGGGAGGTTTAACTGTTAATGTAGATATTAAAAGAGAGAAAAAATTTGTCCAAATATTTGGTTTTAATACAGTTGATGAATTTATTTTAACTCTTCAGAATGAAGAATATTTAAAAAAATTTATTGATCAAGGTTTATCAGTGGTTGTGATTGAATCCTCTCCAACTCTTAAAATTTCTTTATGGCAAGGTTATTTAAAGAAAATAAAAGAAGAATTTATGAATGAAATAAAAAATCCTTCTAAAGCTTATATTGCTAAAGTTATTGAAGCAAATAAAGGAGGATATTTTGTTGAAGTTCAAGGAGTAGAAGCATTCATGCCAGGATCTCTTGCGGCTCCAAATAAAATTATAGACTTTCAATCTTTAGTCGGTAAAGAAATTACTGTTATGATTGAAGACTTCTTAGTTGAAATGAATTCATTTATAGTATCTAATAAAAAGTATATAAAATATATTCTTCCAAAAAAACTTTTAGAATTAGATTTAAATACTAAATATTCTGGAATAGTAACTGGAACATCTAAATATGGAATTTTCGTAGAATTTGAAAAAATTTTTACAGGCCTTCTCCATAATTCTAAAATGAAAGAAGAAACATTAACAAAATTTAGAGCCCGTGAGTACCATTCTAATGATATTATTGAATTTTATATAAATGAGATTACTAAAGATAATCGTATTATTCTAACAGAAGAAAATCCTGAAGAAAAGAGATTAAAATTTGAAAATTTTATAAAAGAAAATAAAGATAAAGTTCTTGAAGGAACTATTGCTGCAATTATGAATTTTGGTATAATTGTAAATACGTTAGGATTGTCTGGTCTTATTCCCCTTATTAATTTTAAGAAAAATAGAATATCTATGAAAAATTTTGTTGTGGGAGATAAACTTAAAATAAAGATACTAGAATTAAAGGACGAAGATAAATTAATTTTTAATTTATTTAAAGAATCAAAGGAAGTTTGAAACACTTCCTTTTTTTATACGAATAAATAAAATAAATGTTAATTCTATGCGATCTAAGTTTGTATTCGAAGCTATAGAAGATGTTCTAAAACCAAAACCTGGGGCTCTTGAAAAATTAAAAAAATTAACTTTTCATGATTTCATGAAAAACGATGTTGGTGCAGAAACTGATGGGTGGATTGAAATGGAATATAATTTAAAAAAGGCCTTAGAGTACAAAGGATATAATGATTTAAAGAATATTGTAGGTTTTGATTACGATACAACAGCTGAAAATTTTCCAGGAAATTTTGAAGATTTTATTGATGTTGGATTTGAAAAAGAATATTCATTACCACCCTCTTATAGGGGTGGTTTAACTGTTGATGTTGGTACAGCATATGATGGGTCGAAGATAATTTATTTTCATGGTGGATCAGTTGATGGATATATTGCAAGAAAAGAATGGTTAATATAATGTTAGTAAGAGAATCTATATTAGATATATTAAAACCTAAATCCAAAGAGGAAATTATAAATTCCTTTAAGGATTTTGAACCAAATAAATTGTTAGATAAATCAATAGGAGTGGGTTTTATTGATGGAATTAAGAATGCATTAGAAAGAGGAGCTTCACGTGCGTTGGTACCCAATTGGGGTAATGTATCTCCAAATAACTCTTTTAGAAATTTTTTAGTTAAAAATAAAGATAAACTTTTAACTAAAAAACCATCTAATGATTTTATAAATAAAATACTTAAAAAATCATGTCAATTAAAATTATTACCGTTATTAAAATGGGCAATTAGTGTAGGTGGCAATGTTAACCATAAGGATAATTTTGGAAGTACTCCACTATATTATGCCTCAAGAAATCAAGCATTTGATATTGTTAAATTTTTAGTAGAACATGGCGCTGATGTAAATGCAAAAAATCGTGATGGAATGACTGCAACACTTGCTCTTGTTGCTTTGTCATTTGATGAAAATATTCTATGGTATTTAATTGACAAAGGAGCAAATATATATGCAAAAAATAATAATGGGAGTGATATTTTGAATCTAACGATTGGTAACAAAAATCGAATAGGTAATAAATTAATGGATATGATGGGCAACAAATATTCAGATTCACATTTAGTAAATGTTATTCGTTATGGGAGTTTGAAAAATCTCAAACATATTATAGAAACAGGAAATTTTCATTTAAATAGGAAATTATATTGGAAAGATGGAAAAAGTTTTCCTATTAATGTAATAAATTTTTGGGATGCTGGGGCATTTGGAAAAATGAATTATTTAATAAAAATGGGGGCTAAAATAACGCCCAATCTACTTAATGATATAAAAAGGATTCGACCACATGGATTTAATAAATTTTTAAATAAACATTCATTAGTATCAGAATCCCTAAAAGATGTATTCAAACCAAAAAAAGGCTCGTTGGAAAAATTGGAAGAATGGAGATTTAAAAATTTAATGCAATCTACTCCTATTCCTAAATCTGAAGAAGAATGGTTAAAATTACATAAAAATTTAGCAAGAGAATTAAATTATCAAGGAATTAAAGATAGTGAAGAAGGAAATATTGTTGGATTTGATTTTGAGACAGAATTGGGAGGATTTCCAGGAAGTTTTGATTTGTTTCTTAAAATTGCTGCTCCAGAAATTAATGTAGAATGTACTAAACAACCCGAATTTGGGGGTGGTTTAATACTTTATATTGGTCATTTAGATGATGGATCAAAGGTTATTTATTATAAGGGAGGACTAATTGATGGATATATAGCAAGAAAAGAATGGTTAATATAATGTTAGTAAGAGAATCTATAGAAAGTATATTTAAACCTAGAGAAGGGGGATTAGAAAAATTAAAGGAATGGATAAAAAATATTGCTCAAGAAATTATGTTGGATCTTTTAGAAGAGGGTGTTCGTTTTTATTGGAAATCCTTTCAACAATATTTCACTATGAAATCGTCCCAAGAAAAAAAATTTATGGGTACTTGCAAAGAAGATTTATTGAATAGATATAATGAAAAATTTGGACCAGGCCTTTATGTTATCTTTCAAGGTTCTCCATTAAAAAAAATACCAATGGAAAATATATATTCAAATAGAATGATTAGTACTAGAACAATACAATATGATTTGCCAGCAACAGAATTAGAAACAGCAATACAAGAACTTGTAGCTCAAGTAATAAAAGGAACAATAAAAACAGGATTTATTATAAAATATTTTGATAAAAATGAGAAAGCCTAAAACACATAGTATAAAAGAAGTTTATAATTCAACTCTATTAGGATTTGTTTTTGAATTTTATTGTTCAAAACGATCTCAATTCATTGTTGAGGATTTAAAAAAGGTATCAGGAAAGAATGTAGTTTTAACTGATCAAGATCATAAACCATCATATTCTACTTCTATACTTTTAAAAGAATATGATGGAAAAAGACCTCGTTATCAGTTTAAAGTTGGATATCAACCATATAAAGATACTCATACTTTTTTAAATACAATATTATTTTGGATAAATGAGAACGCATCTTTAAACTATTCAACTCTTTTAAAAGTAAATCTTTTATATAATTTTAATGAACTTCAAACACTTACATCTATTTCAAATATGGATATTGGAAAGATGGTTCTTAAAATAGATGAAAAATATATTAATGAAAGATTTCCTGAGATGGAGGGTTCACCTTTTTCAATGTCAATTAAAAAATTAATTCCTTTTAATATGGCTATTAATGCTTCCAATGTTACTAATTTAAAAAATAATTTTAGGATCCCTACTGGAGAGTATTATGGTGTTGATTTTACAAAACAACCACAGGGAGAATTATCATTTAATTATATCGGAGGACCTGAATATTCAAATAGAGTAAAAGGAATTCATGAAGTTCTTGAATATTATATTTTTACTACATATCAGGTTCTTAATAGTGAAGTAGGTACTCCTACAATGGTCGAAGAATTAAATAAATTAACAGAAGAATATAGAACATTTCGTAAATGTTATTATAACTTTGATCGTTTTATGGATGTATATAAAGATTTAACAGTTTATGTTGATTTAAATAAAGGACCGAGAATTGTAGAGGCTCATTGGTTCCAACTAAGAGATATTTTAGCAAAGTTAATATTAGAAAGTAATGTAAAACAATGTAAATTTAATTTGGATACAGAATTTGGAACTTATCAAATTAAGGATGCTGAAATTTCAAGTTCTATTATAGAAGGATTTCAAATTGTAAATTCAAATGTTAATGGGTTTCTTAAAAATTGTCATTTTTGGAAATCAAAAATAGAAAATTCTCGAATTATAGATTCAACGCTTGTAACTAATAATGAAGTTGTAGAATCTTATTTACAAAATGTACGTGCTGATAATGATAATACAATAAGTGAATCTTATATTATAAATACAGGAGAAATAATTAATTGTAAAGTAAATGAATCAGTTATTAAAAATGCAGGAATTGGAGATAAAGCTAAATTAGATGAGGAATGTTTAGTTATAAATTTGAGAGAAAAAAAAATCCCTAAATCCCCCGCAATTGAAATTTCAGAAATTCGGGATTATCGATGGATTAAATCTCTAAGAGATTCTGAATATAAAGATGAAGGATTTGGAAATGAATTTAAAGAAGATGAAAGCTAAATTCGTATATGAAGCAATAGGCGATGTTTTAAAGGGTAAATCTGAAGAAGAATTTTTGTCTTCAGTAGAAAAAAGTAATTTAAATTCCGATGATTTACTTGTTCAATCTGTAAAAGTGGGTTCTTTAATTGGTGTAAAAAAAGCCTTAGAAATGGGTGCTAATGTTCACGATATTTATGATTTTGCTTTGCGATGGGCTTCAGTAAAAAATTATTTAGATATTGTAGAATTTTTACTTAAGAATGAAGCTAATGTCCATGCTGTTAATGATGAAGCTTTACGATTGGCTTCAGAAAAAGGTCACTTAGATATTGTAGAACTTTTACGTAAGAATGGAGCTGATATCCATGCTGTTAATGATGAAGCTTTACGGCATGCTTCAGTAAATGGTCATTTAAATGTTGTAGAGTTTTTACTTAAAAATGGAGCTGATGTTCATGCTCAAGATAATTTAGCTTTACGAGGAGCTTCATATAACAGTCGTCTTGATATTGTAGAATTATTAAAAAAATATATGTAAAAATATGACAAAAAAAGAATTAGTTCAAGAGGTACAAGATGCTTTAACGAGTTCATGTGCATTACCTTATTCACCACCAGATAAAGAAATAGAACGTATTATCCGGGTTGAAATGAAAAATTTATTTCGTGAATATCGTGATTTATGGGAAGATAATATCTATATTTTAAATAAGAGATATTATGGTACTGCTGAATGGAAAAGTACTAGAACTTTTCAAATGCCTAAATGTGTAGTAGGTGTAAAAACTGTATGGGAAATGACTCAAGGAAATAGAGTATTTGGTATAAATGATCCCGATTTAAATTTCGATAGACTTATGGCATCTGATTTATATTTAACGCCATTATCATCTGATCAAATAACATACAGAACAATACAGTGGTCATTCTGGGACCTTGCAAGGGCATTTAATCTAAGAGATATAAACCATGATTTTAATTTAAATACAAAACGATTGATTATTACAGGTAGAGATCCTACTGAGTCATTATTTGTTTTATCTATGATTCAAATACCTGATGAAGATGCTTATGATGATCCAATAGTTCTTAAATGGATGATTGCTCAAGGAAAAAGATCATTAGCAAGAATTCTAGGAGCATTTAATTACCAACTTTTGGGAAATATAACAATTAATTTTGAGCAATATAGATCAGAGGGAAATGAAGAATTACAAGAATTAAAAGATAAAATTAAAGGGGATGATGTACCTGATTGGTTCATAATGTTTCCATAAGTATACTTTTCATTATATTTTAATGAATATATAAAATAAAAAGATATGAGAATTGGAATAATTTATAGGGCTACTTCACCCTCCGGGAAAAAATATTATGGAAGATCCATTCAACCGTTGTCGAGAAGAAAATATCATCATTATAACAGTACAAGGAATGGATCCAATTTATATTTTCATAATGCTATTAGAAAATATGGAGAAGATAATATAAAATGGGAAATAGTAGAAAAAATAAAATATAAAACAAAAGAAGAATTAATAGAAATTCTTAATGAAAAAGAAATAAATTATATTGATAAAGATAATACTCTTTGTCCAAATGGGTATAATTTGAATAAAGGAGGGGGTAATTATTGTGCAGGATTATCAAATAGAAAAGGAAAAACATATGAAGAATTATATGGGAAAGAAAAAGCTGAAAATATAAGAAATAAACAAAGAAAAAATAATTCACATTATTGGAAAGATAGAAAAGTTCCCAAAGAAATTATAGAAAAAAGAGCATTTTCTAATACTGGTAAAAAACTGACAAAAGAAACAAAAGAAAAAATTAGACAATCTTTGTTAGGAACAAAACATACAGAAGAAAGAAAAAGGAATATTAGTGAAGCTCACAAAGGAAAAAGCTTTTTTGCTAAAAATTTTGGTGGATCTAGATATGGAAAAGATAATCCAAATTATATTGAAATAAATGAAAAATTGGCAAGTAAAATTATAACATTACATACAAAAAAGTTTTTAAGTGCTAAAAAGATTGCAATAATGATAAAAATAAATGGGACTAAAATAATAAATTTTTTAAGAGATAAAAATGTATATATGACCTCTCAAGAATTAAATGAACATAAATTAATTTATAAATTTCAAGAAACTATTATTAATTTACATACAAAGGAATTATTAAGCGCTAAAAAAATTTCTACAAAATTAAAAATAAATAACTCCAAAGTTATTAAATTATTAAAAGAAGATAACGTTTATATGACCATTAGAAAACTAAATCAAAAAAGAAATGCAAGTTAAATTTATAAAAGAATCATTAGAAGATATTTTAAAACCTAAACAAATAATAGGTAAAATATTTTATGCAGAAGGTGCATTTAGTTCAGTACCGCCGTTTGCATTTAAAATATTAAATATGGGAAAAATGGAAAATATAGTTTATGAAGAAGTCATGACATTTGAATGTGAAGTTGTTTTTAATAAGCATTTAATTGAAGGATCACAGTTTTTTAGTTTAGATGTTGGTGGAAAATTTAATCTTGATGAGGAAAATTTTAGTCATTTTAAAGAATTAGATGGTAAACCAATAGAAAAAATGAATAAACAAATTCATGAATTAGAAACGAACAAAAAATATTTTGAGAAATTATTAAATGAAAGCTAAATTTGTAAATGAAAAATTAGAAGATATTTTAAAACCTAGATCCCAAGAAGAAATTTTTAAGGATGCAGAAAAAGAAGGTCAACTTGGGCGTCTCCATGGTTGGTTTATTTTAACTGGAGAAGGATCAAATAAAGAATATCTTCAGGATTATGAAGATTTTGATTATGCTGAGTCCATCAAATTTACAAAAAATAAAGATGAAGCATATCATTTTATGTATTATCAACAAGCAATTTTTATTGCAAAGATGCTAGATCATAAATATTTTAGATGTATAGATACAGCAAAAGTAGTTAAATCAAATATTTCTGAATCTTTAAATGATATTTTAAAACCTAAATCACAAGAAGAAATTAATAAAATAATGTCTAAATTATATTCTCATGAGTTATGGGATTATTATTTAACAACAAAAGATGAAAAATTTTTAGATGTTGCTATCAAGAAAGGTTTACAGGATATACATCCCAATGAAGAAGAAATTGCTGATGTTCTCGATAATTGGAAAAAAGATTTATCTCCCTTTATTCCTTTAATTATACCTTATCTTAATGATCATAATGATTTTAAAATATCAAAAACAAAATTAGGATTTAATGTACATTTTAACTATTGGGATGATTTTAGCTGTTTTTTTGAAGATAATAGCGAAATAACTACAAATGATATTAAAACAATAATTTCAGGAGAAGACCCAGAATTGTTTCAACAATATTATGATTCAACCATATCAGATATTCATGATTTAGGAAATATATTTGATCATATTCCAATAGCAAATGAACTTCAAAAGTTATTAGTTAATGTTGTTAAAAATGAAGGAAAGGATTTATCTAAGTTAAAAAAATGGAAAGACGGATTTGAATATTTATTTAATTATATTTTAGAACATAAAAATGATATTGAACTTAAAGGAATAATATCTGCTATATGTTATGCTTATAATGTAACTCAAGCAACAGCGGATGAGGATAAAGCTAGAGATGAACTAATTGGTGAAATACAAGAATATTTTGGATTTGATACAAAACCTAAAATTGGAAATGAAGATTTATATGTTATGCCTATTAGCAAAGAAAATTTAATTGTAATGTTTAAAATATCACTTAATAGGAAAAATGGTATAAGCTATCACCCACCTAGTTATGGATGGATGGGTGATATTGAAAAATATGGTGATGTATTTAATGAAGAATTATCAAACCGATTGGATGATATTGAAATATTAAATGAATCTTTAGGTAATATTTTAAAACCTAAATCAAAAGATGAAATTTTAACAATTTTTATAAATTTATCTATAAGTAATCAAGTAGAATTTCTTGAACTTGAAGATTACAATAATAAAAAAATTATTCCTCAAAAACATTGGCCTCTTATAATGAAAATCAAAGAAAAATTTAAAAAAGATTTTTTTGAAACTTTTAGAGTTACATACATAGATTTATGTCTATCAAAAAATGGAGTTAATTTTAGAATTTATCCAAGAGAAAGAAATCGTGATCCGATTAGAATAGATCAATATGATTCTGATGCTGATTTTGTAAGAGTAAGGGAAATGTATACTACAAAAATTATACCACATCAAAATAGAAAACCAAAACGTGTTGAAACTTATCAAGAATTTTTAAAATGGTTTAATGAGGTTTTATCCACTAAAAAAAGGATGTAATTATATGATTAGTATTATATTAATGATTTTAGCTGGCATATTCAACGCCACAATGGACATGTTAAAAGTTCATTTTAAAATATCTATTTTTAAGGATTGGAAAGGACAACAATGGATAAATCCTTCTCTTTCATGGCATAATAAATGGAAACCAAAATCTAAATTTGGTGATTTAATAATGTCTACTGTATTAGTATGGTTGACAGATATGTGGCATTTTGTCAAAATGTTAATGATTTTGACAGTTTGTTTAGCAATTGTTTTTTATTCTCCTATTTGTAAATGGTGGGTAGATATTTTAATTTTCTATATTGCTTTTACAGGAACATTTGAACTTTTTTTCAGTAAAATATTTAAGAAAAGCCCTTAATGAATAATTCAGCTTCTTCAGCACGTCTTTTCTTTAATCCTGGATATTTTTTGTTAATTTTTGTAGTTAATATTCTCTCCGCCGCTCCAAAATAATCTTTTCTTTTTAGTAGTTGTATCATTTCTGAGGTTCTTAAAGCGGTAGTACCAACATTATATGTTATAGAAACTAAAGCATCAAACATATTGTGAGAAATTTTAATATTTATACCAGAATCTTGCCATTGTTTAAATATTCTTTTTACATCTCTTTCTTTTTTCTTAATATCTTGTATAAGTAATCTTTCTGCTTCTTCTTTCGAAATTTTATCTCCTAATCTATATTTAGATGTCTTTATTGGTTCTGCATGTCCATATCCGATAGTAATTCTATTATCTTTAAGACTATAAGCCTTCAAACGCAATCCTTCGTGTTTTTTAATTATATTTATACAATTATTAGTAACTTTTAAAGTTAAGGGATCTTGTAAAATATTAAATTCTAAATTATTGTCCTTCCTATATAAGTTTAATAGTGTTTCAAATTCAGTAAAAATTTCATCTCTAGAAAGGAAATCTTCTTGTGACATATTTATTATTACAGGTTCTTTAGAAATTAAATCCTTATTAGGTAAGGTCATTTCAGATGTTTTTGAATTAGCAAACATCAAAAACATAGATGCTAAAACACCAAGTTTTTTACTCGTATCAACTATAGAATTTATATTAATTTTCTCGTTAAGAATATTTTCTGCTAAAAAATCTTCATTTAACATCATAAATCGATTTATAGATTCGCGAACAAGCATAAAAATACTTTTGTTTTATATATTCTTTTAGAAAAAAAATTAAAATTTATGACAAAGTGACAAAAATTTATGACAAAAATAGTAAAAATTTTACTTGGCATAATTTTTGTAGTATATACTATATAAAATAATATATAAAAACTATGTGGGAAGAAAACAATTTATTCAACGACAATTTATTTAATAATTTATTCGAAACTGTATTTAAAAGTAATTATTTTGAAACAGAATCTGATGCATATATTTGGTTTGATAAAGATAATGAAGAATATAATATTAAAATTAAAGTCCCGGGATGGAACAAAAATGAAATTAACATTGAAGTTGAGATAGATAAAATGTCCATTTCAAGTAATCTTGAAACTAAAGACGAAAGAAGTAAATATGGAGTAAGTTCATTTAAATATTTTGTTAAGGTAAGAAATATTGATTCTAAAAGTGTTGATGCACAACTAGAAAATGGAATTCTTACAATCAAATTTAAAATTGAGAAGAGTAAATCTTTAAAGAAGATCGAAATTAAGTAAAAAAGTAAGGAGGAAATTATTTCCTCCTTTTTATATTTTCATGAATTCATCTAAATAGTATGTTATTTCAGATTCTGTTTTAAAAAAAGCCCTTACTCCCCCATAATAATCATAATTTTCTTTATCATCTTCCTCTGATAGAATTTCATACTCTATTTCACTAATATGTGGAATTATTTCTCCTGTAAATCTATATTGAACAAGTTCGTAAGTATCATTAACCTTAATTTCAATACCACCTGTGTTTGTTAATGCTAAACCTCCATGAGGCTTCCATGTATTTTTATAATAATATTCTAATATATTTTTGGCTGTTTTTGATGGTGCTATTAAGTTTTTAAAACCAGCCTTTATAAATTTATTAATATCAATTTCAGCATTAATCGAATACATTTCTTCAACAGGTTCAGTATATTCATCTAACATATTATTTACAAAATCTTCATAATCTTCATATGTCATATTCTTGAGAACATCTACAATTTCCTCTTCAGATTTAGGTTTTAAGATATCACCTAAAGATTCACTAATCTTTTCTTGTCTTTGCAACCATTTTTTCAATAATTTTTTTGCAGATTCAGGATTTTCATAAACACTATAAGATGCCCTTTCCTTATGATAATTAAATAATGCTTTATGTATATCAATAGATCTAATATTATAATTATTTAAAATATATTTTAAAACTTTTGTAAATCCAAAACATATTGACTTTTCTAATATAAGATTTCCAATATATCCCACACCATTCTCAAAAAAATTAGAATTTTTTAAAAACTCTATAATAATTTCTTCAGGGATTGGTGTATATTCTAAACCTTCAGCTTCAAATTTATTAAAAACTAACCATAAAATTCCCGTTGTTTTTTGTTTGAGTATTTGCGCTCCATGTTTTAATGCATGTTTAACATATAAAATTGATCCTAAACTAATAGCTTTTTTTAAGTGTGTATTAGCATTTTCTATACCTGTTATATGAATTGCTAATATTGATTTCTTAATATCTTCTTCAGATTTAGGTTTAAAAATATCATTTATTTTTTTTTGCACAATAAATACTTTATTTATATATTAAAATTATACACTTTCAAATCTCTTAAATATATAAAATAAAACATAGAATGATTACAGACCTCTATATTAGAAATCCTAGCGATCCAAATTATGTTTATGGAATACTTCAACACTCAGATCCAATTGAAAGTATTATTACCAAAATCAAAATGTTATTTGGGACTACCCAGGGACAAATATTGGGTGATCTTAATTTTGGTGTTGGGTTAGAAAATCTTGTTTTTGAGACACGAATTAATAAAATGGAATTAGAAGGAAAGATTAAATCTCAGATTATGCAATATGTAAATGAATCTAAGGATTATAAGATAGAACCTCGAGTTTCCTTTGGTAAAGGGGATGGATTCGACTATTGCGTGGTGGATATTTTTATAAATGAACAAAAAGTAATAGGTATTTTAGTAAAATAAGAGCCAAATCCAAAGAAGATTATTAAAAAAATAAAAAAATAAAAATGGCAAATAATAATATAAAATTTGAATTTTTTCGTACACAAAGAATTAGGTTTTCAGAACTTTTTCAGGATGCTATAAATTTTGTAAAAGCAACATATGAAGACGTTGGTCAGTATTTTACAATGGCTTCACCAATGGGTCAACTTTTACAGATTACTTTGCATTTAGGCAGAATGATAATGTATTATATTGAAGACTCTATCACTGAATTAAATATAAATACAGCCTCTCGTCCCGCTAGTATAAAAGGTATAGCTTCTATAACTGGGCATAATCCTTCAAGAGCAATGGCAGCTAGAGGAACTTTAAAACTTAATTATAATGGAGAAAAATTAGATATTTACGGTAATACAGTTACTATTCCCAATTATACTCAATTAGTCTCTACAACAAATGGACTTACATACACAATTATATTACCAGGAGAAGAAATTAGATTAGATTTAAGTGGAATTAATAATTATGTAGATGTAAATATTGTACAAGGTAAAATTGAATATCAACAATCTACTGGTACTGGAGATCCTCTTCAATCATATAATTTTCAAAATAAAAAAGGAGCAGGAATTGACAATTATTTTGTAAATATTTATATTGATGGAAAACGTTGGGAGAAAAGAAACTCTATTTTAGATATGAATTACAATGAAGAATCCTGTATAGTTAAAACAGGAGTTATGGGTGGAATAGATGTATTTTTTGGAAGTGGGTATAATGGAATGGTTCCAAGAATTGGTTCAACTATTTTATTAGAATATCTTTTAACTGATGGAGAACCAGGAAATATTAAAACACCTTCTGCACAATCTCTTACAAATTGGAAATTTGATACAAAAGGATATGCATTAAATAGCGAAGAAGTTGATCTTAATAAAATTATAAATGTTACAATTAAAAATGATATTATATTTGGAACTTTAGAAGAACCTCTTTATCTTACAAGACTTTTAGCTCCTCATATGTCACGGTCATTTACTCTTGCAAATGCTAATAATTACATATACTTTTTACGTAAATTAAATATGTTTACTATTGTAGATGCTATTCCAGGTTTTGCAACATTTGAAGATAGATTTGCTTTAGACAAATATAATCAATCTAAAACAAATTATGAAAATATTAATGAAGAATATAGAAAATTAGTTTCAACAATTGGAGCCAGTTCTACACAATCTTTAGCAAAAAAACAGGAATTGAATAATGCTCAAAATGAACTATATAAATGGCAAGGAATCCTTGAAGAAGAAAAGAAAAATGATAATACAGTTTATCTTTTTTTAGTTCCAGATGTAAACAAAAGAATTTCAGCCGCTCAAAATTATTATAGTTGTTCATTAGATTCATTCAAACTAACAAGTAGTGAACAAACAGCAATACTTGATTTAATTGAAGAAAGTGGACAAAGAATCATAACGGTTGATAACGCTATTATGACACTTAGATATCCTCGATTTGTTTTAAACTTATCACTTATTATTTATGAGGGATTTGAATTTGATGTTATAAGAGAACAAATTATTTCAAAAACATCTGAATATTTTCTAAAGAATACAAGAAGAGATCGTATTCCACAATCTGATTTAGTCCGTATAGTAGAAAATATAGAAGGTGTTGATTCAGTAACTGTATGGTTTGATGCAGATAAAAATAATAAAACAATTTATCAAAGTGGATATGGTATTGATGATTATGGAGATATTATTTTAAAAAGATATGTAGATGATGCATTTGGAAACAAAGTTCCCGTTAAAGACATTTATCCATTAATTAGAGGGGGCTGGAATAGTTATAATGAAATTTATTATGATGATTCTTTAGATAAAAATAAACTCTCTACTGTTAATATAAATGTAAGAGGGATAACTAACGTGGACTTTAACAGCCAAGCAAATAAAACTATAGTATCGTCTCTATAATATAAAAATTAAAGATTAAAAATGAAAGCTAAGTTTGTATATGAAGCAATGAGTGATATTTTAAAGGGAAAATCTGAAGAAGATATTATATCTTCATTAGAAAATACTAATTTAAAACCAAATGAATTACTTATTCAATCAGCAAAAATGGGTTTTTTACCTGGCGTAAAGAAAGCAATAGAAATAGGTGCTGATGTTCATGTTTATCATGATTATCCTTTACTCAGGGCTTCAAGATATGGTCATTTAGATGTTGTAGAACTTCTACTTAAGAATGAAGCTGACATCCATGCTGTTAATGATGAGGCTTTACGATTGGCTTCAGAAAAAGGTCATTTAGATATTGTAGAAATTCTAATTAAAAATGGAGCTGATGTTCATGCTCAAAATAATGAAGCTTTACAATGGGCTTTCAATCATAATCACTTAAATGTAGCAGAATTATTAATAAAATGGATGAAAAAGTGAAGGCTAAATTTGTATATGAAGCAATGGGTGATATTTTAAAGGGTAAATCTAAAGAAGATATTATATCTTCTATGGAAAATACTGATTTAGATCTAGATAAATTACTTATAAAGTCTTCAGAAGTGGGTTTTTTACCTGGGGTAAAAAAAGCCCTAAAAATGGGAGCGAATATTCATGCTTATAATGATTATGCGTTACAAATAGCTTCTGGAAATGGTCATATAGATGTTGTTGATCTTTTACTTAAAAATGGTGCTGATGTTCAAGCTGATGATGATTTGGCTTTACAACGGGCTTCAGGAAATGGTCATACAGATGTTATTGATCTTTTACTTAAGAATGGTGCTGATGTTCATGCTCATAATAATCATGCTTTATTATATGGGCTTCCGTTAATAATAACTTAAATGTTATAGAATTATGTT
>Ga0307992_1001127_pt1 | contig 16101 bp, 18 predicted proteins | sample EllFjometagen133_FD_203162 | JGI IMG/M metagenome (GOLD analysis project Ga0307992, IMG submission 203162) | Marine microbial communities from Ellis Fjord, Antarctic Ocean - #133 | ecosystem: Environmental > Aquatic > Marine > Unclassified | place: Southern Ocean | collected 2014-10-08
ATTTACTTTATTTTTAACTATTCTAAAGTCCGATACTGCAAAATCCATATGAACTGGCATAACTATATCACTTTGAGACTTCTTATAAAATGTTAAAGTTGTATTATCATCAGGATGTAATCTATTGCCAATAAACCCTGTAGGGTCTTTGAATGTTAATTCAATATATGGATAAAATTCATCATTATGTAAATTCATACTTATAACATAGTTATTATCAATAATTAAACCACCTTCTAAATCATTTCTTTGATGCAAATATAAAAACATACTTGAACCAATATCAGATGCCCATGTATATGCATTAGTATCTGGTTGATTTTCCTGATATCTTATTGATACATCAGCTAATTCTAAGTCTGATCTGAAGAATATTCTAAAACCTGGGATTATTTTGTCCATATTATTTTAATTTAGTTGAAATTTTTATTTCTTTTTTATTTGTATCAACAAGAATGGATTTAAATCCATCAGGTCTTGATGTTGTTAAATTTTTACCATAAATGTTTTTTTGATTTGATTCTAATTCTAGTTCTGATAAATTACCTTCATAGTCTTTTCTTAATAGATTTATATTATCAGCATAATAGATTATATCATCTGTTTTCATAGAATAAGGATCGGTTATACCATTTATATGTAATAGTTCATCAATATAAGATGTATTACCATATAAATCCATACAGATTAAATCAATTCTCATTTCTCTTTCTTCTCTTACAACATATTCTTTCAATATAAGATTTGGATTATCTACCAACATAGGATAAAAAATATCATATAAATTTTCATTATCTTTTAATCTTTCTATATTTTCTAATGTATATATTTTCATTGTTTTCTTTTATTTTAGACTTGTGTATATTCTCTACCATAAGTATTATCTAATATTTCTATTAATTCTTTTTTACCTAAAGGTCTTCCTAATGTTACAGAAAATTCAGCATCTATTTTTGTTGGCATATCATTGAATCCCATTTCATTACCAAAATTCATTGTGCCACCCACGACTACATTTCCAACGGATATTATAGGATTCAAAGGGTTTCCTATTGTTAAGTGCCATGGTGTTGTATGTATTCCAGAAGTTACACCCAGTGAACCCTTTAGGGGCCATCTAAATCTACGCATGGCTAATGAAAGTTGATTTTCAATAGCATTTGTTCCTGATGTACCATCTGTTCCTGATGTACCATCTGTTCCTGAAGTAGGTACACTATCTCCTGAAGTGCCGTCTGTCATGGTTTTTATTGTAGAATAAAAATCTGATGATATTTCTCCAATTTTTTTTGCCCAATCTTTTACTGATCCATTTACTATGAGTTCATTAAAATCTTTAATTTTACCACCTAACATATATTTCATATCAGATGTCCCCATTCTAAGGATATTATTTATTATATCTAACATTGCTGATCCTGGATCAACTTTATTGATATATTTTTGTTCATATGTTGTTTTTAAAGTGAAATTAAATTCTGAATCTAATCCTTGAGAATCTACTTCTCTAGTCATACTTTCTTTTAAAACATCTGGATCACCAATTGGGAGTAATGGTACATCTTTATCTGTATATCCAGCTTTTCGTAGAAAATTCCACACAAATCCTTGTGCCCACCCTGGAACTGACATTATAGAACTTAAATTTATTGTTGTATCTTGTTTAACCATATCTGATATTGCATCCCATAATAATTTAGTTGTAGTTATCCATTTTTCTTTAAATGTTATACTAAGTAGTTTATCTTCTTCTGGTTTTATCCATCCAATTATAGTTGAAATAGGTTCATCTATTATATCATTGAGATTATGTGGAACAACAACATTTTCTGCATATCGTCTTAAAATAATTAATCTATTTACTGGATAAACACCTAAATCTACCAAATAAGCTAAATCTGCAGGTGAAATGCTCATTTGAGGAGAATCATCTAATTTTGTTATTATTTCTAAATAAGGATTCCTATCACTAACGTTTTCATTGCTTCTGTAATAAGAAGTTTCAGATAATTTTTCTTTAATATTATTTAGGTTAACTCCATTTATATTAGTTGTTACATTATATTTATAATAAAGGTCCATTTCACTACTGTCTGATGAGTAATTAGAAACACTTGTTCTTTCAGTTAATGCTCCATCTGTTGTGCTTTTTTCAAAAAGAAAACTTATTTCATCGTACATATCCGAATAATTTTTCTTTTATATATAAAAATAGCTTTATTCTAATTAATTAATAATCTCTTATAATCTGGGATGAATCAAAAATATCCAAATTTTCAATTATTTCTTTGAACATTATATCATCTTGACCAAATTCGTCAAAAAACATTAAAATATTGAAATTTGTATTTTCTTCGGTATATTTTTTTAGATCCAGTATTTCTGTGGTTTCTAAGGACTTATCATAGAAATTGGGAATATAATAAATATCTTTATTTTTTTTCAGGGATTGGATTATTTTGGTATAAATTAACAGATTAAAATAATCTTTGTATTTGTTTCTATCTTTTATTTGAATATCTTCTAATTGATCTTTTATATCAATAATTACTTTGTTTTTAATTCGATTAACTTTTACATATTTATCGAATTTTTTTCTGTTTTTGCAAAACACTACGTAGAAATCCATATACTTATTATAGGTTTTTAGGATATATATAGTTTTTTAAGAGTCCATATGTAAAAAAACCTTAAACTTTTACCTATCATTTAGATAAATATATAAAAAATAATAATTAATTATGGCTAAAAGAAAAATTACTGCATCAAAGTCAGAATTCGATTTCTCTAAAATTTCTAATGTTGTTGATAATTTATCGAAGAAATCGATGATTACAATTGAAAATTTAGAAACTAAAAGAGGGTATATTTCTACTGGGGTTCATATATTGGATGCATTGTTGTCTAAAAGTATAAAGAATGGAGGAGTGCCTAAAAATAGAATTACAATATTTGCAGGACCACCTCAAACAGGTAAATCTTATCTCACGTTAAGTATTGCCAGAAATGCACAAAAAGAAGGTTATAATATTATTTATATTGATACTGAATTTGCAATTGAGAAGAATGATTTTGATATGTTTGGTGTGGATACATCTAATCCAGCTAAATTTATGTTATTAAGATCTAATAGAGTGGAAAATATAAAGGTATTTTTAACTCAATTACTTAATGAATTGAAAGAACAAAAATCTAAAGGTGTAGATGTTAGTAAAACTATATTAATATTAGATAGTATAGGACAATTAGCATCTAATAAAGAAGTTGATGATGCATTAGAAGGTAAACAAAAGCAAGATATGACTAGAGCGAAAGCTATTAAATCTTTATTTAGAATTATTAGTTCAGATTTAGGTTATTTAAATATTCCATTAGTTGCCACTAATCATATTTATATGTGTCTTACATCTGGGCATAAAATACAAAAATCTGATGGTAGTGTTGAATTAATAGAAAAATTAAAAAAAGGAGATATGTTAAAAACATTGGGTGGAAATAAATTAGTAAAAGAAACCATTAGATATGATGAAACACCAATCATTAAATTAACATTAGAAGATGGTAGTGAAATAAAATGTACTCCTTTACATAAATTTTTAGTGAAAAAAGAATGGAATAGTGATGAAAATGACACTTGTTGGAAATCTGTTGATAATTTGTTAGAAGATGATATTATTTTATCGGTTGTGGATAATTGATATAGACTTGATTTGTGGATATAAATGGGTTTCTTATTTTTATATATAGAAATAAAAAACCTAATATGAAAATAGAAGAAATTGTTGAAAAAATAAAATTTAGTAAAAATATGTCAGGAATAGTTAGAATACTAAATAATGACAATAATTTAATTAATGATATAAATTTAATGACAAATTTTTTAATTAATAGTACAATTAATGAACGATTATATTGTATTAAAAATGATATAAATAATTTATTGATGTGTCCTATTTGTAATAATGAAAAATTAGAATGGAATCAAAAATATAAAAAATATAAAAATACATGTGGGAATAAATTATGTAAAAGTAGTTATTTTAAAAATAATAGAGATATAAATATTGAAATTAATAGAAGACAAAAAATAAGTGATACATATAAAAATAAATCTAAAGATGAAAAAAAATTAATTTTAAATAAAATTAAAAATACTAATATAAAAAGATATGGGGTTGATTCATATGCAAAAACGAATGAATTTAAAGTTTATATGAAAAATACATATGGTTACATTAGTCCTTTTGAACTTGAAAAAACTAGATTAAAAACAAAAAAAACATTAATTAATAAATATGGTGTGGATCATAATTTTAAAATAGATAGCGTTCAAGATAAACGAAAAAAAACATTTTTAATTAATTATAATACAGACAATCCAATGAAAAATGAAAAAATTGTTGAAAAATTGAAAAAGACTAATAATATTAAATATGGTGGAAATTGTCCATTAGTTGATAAAAATGTATATGATAAATCTAAAAAAACATTAATGAATAATTATAATGTTGATTATCCAATAAAAAATAAAAAAATTAGTGAAAAAATGAAAAATACTATGTTAATTAAATATGGTGTTGAATACTGGATACAAAATACTGATAATTTTAATAATTTACAAAAACGATTTAATTATAAAAAATATAAATTATGTGATAATAGAGAAGTTAGTTTACAGGGATATGAAGATTATGTATTATTTGAAATATTATTAAAAAAATATGATATAAGTGATATATTAATTAATAATAAAATTATTAATAAACAAGTGGGTGATTTATATTATACATATAAAGATAATAAACATAAATATTATCCAGATTTTTATATTGTTAGTGAAAAAAGAATAATAGAAGTAAAATCAGAATATACATATAATGTTAGTATTGAAAAAAATTTATTAAAAAAGGAATGTTGTTTAATGAATGGATTTAAATTTGATTTCATAATAATTAATAAAAAAATGTATAATGATTGGAAAAAAATAAAAAAAAATAATTATGAATAATTTTAAAGAAGTAAAAATAAAAAAAATAGAATATTTAGAAAAAAAAGAACCCACTTATGATGTTCAAATAGAAGATTCTCATCATTATATTTTAGACAATGGTATAGTATCTCATAATACACAAGATATGTTTCCACAAGCTAAACAAAGTGGAGGTGAAGGAATCAATTATTCTGCTTCTGTTATTGTTTATTTATCAATTGCTAAATTAAAAGACATAGAAAGTGATGATTTATCATTAGGTTCATCAGGTGTTATAGTTACTGCAAAATCTAGGAAAAATAGAATTGCTAAACCAAAGAAAGTTAAATTTGAAATTGATCATACAAAAGGTGTAAATCCATATAAAGGATTAGATTATTTCTGTACTGTTGAAAATTTTGAAACTGTTGGTATTGCCAAGGTTAAAAGAATTGTTGATAAGAAAACAGGTGAAATAACTTACACATCAGGATCAAGATATTATATTAGACATCTTGATAAGTACGTATATGATAAAGGATTATATAATTCACAAGTTTTTAATCAAGATGTTATCGATGCTTTAGAACCAATTATTTATGATTATTTCAAATATGCATCTTATGATGAATATCAAAAAGAATTAGAACAGTTAGAAGAAGAATATTCTAAATTTGAACAACAAGATGAACATTTTGATATTGATTTAGATGATGATACAAAATTGTTTGAATAAAAAAATTACAATTTAATATGAAAATTACACAAAGAATGTTCAACGAAAGTTTTTCTAAGATAAATAGTACTTATAATCATAATCTTTCAGAAAAAGATCTTGATAATCCATATGTTAGAAGTTGGTTTGTGGGTGCATTGGAAATCTTGTATGATATTAAACGTTCTGATAATATACCAACAGAAGAAGAAATTAAAAGTTGGAAAGAAAAATAAAAAATAAAATGATAAAAGTTTATATAGCAAGTCCATATACTTTAGGTGATGTGGCAATAAATGTTAAAGATCAATTAGATATGGTAGATGTATTGATGGATAAGGGGTTTGCACCTTTTGCTCCTCTTTATTCACATTTTCAACATATGGCTCATCCAAGACATTATACAGATTGGATAAAAATGGATCTGGAATGGGTTAGTGTATGTGATTGTTTATTAAGATTACCTGGTGAATCAACAGGTGCTGATGGAGAAGTAGAACATGCAGCAAAAAATAAAATTCCTATTTTTCATTCTGTTGAAGAATTAGTTGTTTATTATAAAAAATAATATAGAAGTTAATGCCAGAAGTAATGAATGTGAATATGGAGAAGAATTTTCTTACATATATCATAGAAAATCCAGCACAATTTAGTAGAGTGGAAAACTACTTTTTTAAAAATGAAAATATACAATTTATTTATGTGATTGTGAAGGATGAATATTTAAAATCAAAGAAAGTACCTAGTCCGCAACAAATTGTGGATATGATTAAACTAAATGATCCAGAAGGTAGAATATCAAATGATATTATAAAAATTGTTCTGAAAAATGATATATCTGATAAAAAGGACTGGATTGAAAATAGATTTAGAGCATGGAGAATGTCTAATATGGTTAGAGAGAATACATCTCTTGTAATTGAAAAATTAAGAACATTAGAAGATATTGATTTGGATAATGTTAAAAGTGTAGTTGCAAATATTAGAAACCTTTATAATAATATACCATTACTTGATGAAGATGAAGATGATTTAGGTGATGATTTTGATGATCCTGAATCACACAGACAAGAAATTTCCAAATATAGAATTCCATCAGGATGGTCTAATATAGATAAAATTTTACAAGGTGGTTGGGATATGTCTACATTTAATGTTATTATGGGAGAAACTAATGTTGGAAAATGCTGTAAATCTGATACAATGATTAAAATTAGAAATAAAAAAACAGCTGAAATAATGAAAATTTCTATTGGTGATTTTTATTTTAAGGTAAAAAATAATATTAAATGAAATTTAATAATAAATGGACAAAGGAAACTAATGATAGATATCGTCAAATGATAAAGGAAAAATATTCAAGAAATGATATTAGAGATGAATTAGGACATTTAATGAAATATCATCCAGAAGGTAAATTTAATAGTGGAGGAGGGATATTTCCATATAGGAGATTTTTAGGGATTTTAAATGAAATAAAATTTCATCCGAATTATATTTATTTTAGATTTTATGAAGAAGAATCATTATGGTATAAAGATAAATATGATATTATTTGTGGATTTAAAATAAATGATATTGATTATGTTTTATTGTTAGAATATTTAATAGAAGATAATGATTTTTTTAATAATGAAGTAGTATATAATGTCTTCTTTACGACAAAAATTCAGTATGATATTTTTATAGAAAATTTGAAAGGTAAAAACATAAAAGATAAAAATGCAATCGAAAAATTAAGGATTATGGTGGAGGAAGAAACTAATTATGGTGATATAATCAAAATATTTAATGCAATATCTTATATTTTATTAAAGATGGTGAATAAATTAGAAAAACCGATTTATATGATATCAGATACGGATAATTCTAAGAAAATAAAATTTTATATAAAATCGATAGAAGATTCATTTAAAGATAAATATGAATTATTTGTAGGTAATAGTTCATTAAATAATAAAAAATCATATTATTTTAAAATAAAAAAACAATTATGGAATTAGAAAGAAAATTTATAGACACAATAGAATTAGATGATTGGGAGATTGAAACAGATGGAGGTTGGTCTGATATTAGTGCAATTGGTAAGACGATTGAATATGATGAATGGGTTTTAAAAACAGAAAATTATAAAATGATATGTGCTGATAATCATATAGTTTTTAATAATGAAATGAAAGAAGTGTTTGTTAAAAATTTGAAGGTAGGTAATAGTATAATGACTAAAGATGGAATAGAAAAAGTTATTAGTGTGTATAAATCAGATAATAGTTCAAATATGTATGATTTACAAATAAACGATAATAACCATAGATATTATACAAATGGTATATTAAGTCATAATAGTATGTGGCTTCATAATATTGGTGTAAATACAGCTGAACAAGGTAAAGTGGTAGTGATTATAACATTAGAAATGGCATCTAGGAAAGTTATGAAAAGAATGGGTGCAATGAGATTGAAGATTGATATTAATCAATATGATGAATTAAGTAAAGATCCTACATTTATTAAAAATAAGATTAATCAAGTTAAGAATAAGGGTAATGGTATGTTTAATACTGATACACCTGGTAAAATTTTTGTTAAGAAGTTTAACACAGGTGATTGTTCTGTTTTAGATATTGATAATTATATTAATAAGTTAGAAGAAACAAAAAATGTGAATGTTGATATGATTTTAGTTGATTATATTAATATTATGACTGTTGATGATGGTAGTAAAGATATTAGAAATAATCTTTATATGAAAGGCAAACATTTGGCAGAAGGATTAAGATATTTAGCTGATAAGTTTGAAACAGTTGTTATTACAGCCACTCAATTGGATAGAGCAGTGTGGGGTGCAAGTGATGTTAAACTTAATGATATACCTGAATCAAAAGCAATTGCAGAAACAGCAGATTCAGTTTGGGCGATTATAAGAACTTCAACAATGAAAAAAGAAAATAAATATAAATTAAAAATTTTAAAATTAAGAGATGGTGAACATAAGGAAGAACAAGTTCGTTTTGACTTCAATACCAAGTATTTGACTATTGAAAATGATATATTAGAGGGTACGGTATAAACCGTAATATATTACTATATAAAAAAAACTCTTCAAAAAATAAATTGGTTTATGATAAATGAAAAAGATGAAACTAATGATAAATTAAATGAAAATAAAAAAATCGAAGTAGAAAAATTGGATGAAAAATCTGAAGATATTGGGGATATTGAAAATATTATACCGGTTGATTCTGAATTACCTGATGATGATTCTGACGATTCTGAAACACTAGATGTTGATGCACCTGATTCGGATGAAACTGTATATTTTAAATTTAATACTACAAACCATAAGTTAGAAGGTAAACATCGATTAAAAAGAGATACAATTTTTAATGGTAAATTGGATGACGATGAAGATGAAGATATTTATTCATCTAATAGTGATTATTTTAACAAAGATTTTCCAATTGAAAAGGGATCCAGTTTTGATATGGAATCTAGAAATTTTGAAGAAATGGAAAATCAAAGGCAATTAAAAATAAATATTTATAATATTTTAAGTGAAAATACAGATCTGGATTTTACATCAAATAGAAGAAAACCAAATAAACAAGCTTTTAATAATTATTATGAAATGCTTTTAGATGGATTGAATGATAGGTATACAAAATCAGAAATATTTGTAGAATTATCATATTATTTCACGGATCATATATTTAATATGTATAAGTTGTTAAATCCTGAACATGCAACCAATATTATAAAGGAATTAAGAGATAAAGGATACTTAAATGAATTAGATGATATGAAATTTGTATAAACAAATTTCATAAAATATAATAACAAATAGTATCAATAAAAAAGAACAAAAATTAACATGAATTATTATTCTAGGGAAGATGTTTATGAAAAAACATTAAAATATTTTAAAGGTGATGCCTTTTCAACTGATGTTTGGATAAACAAGTATGCATTAAAAGATTCAGATGATAAAATATATGAAAGAACACCTGATGATATGCATAAAAGAATATCTAAGGAATTAGCAAGAATAGAAGGAAAATATCCTAATCCATTAAATGAAGAACAAATTTTTAATATGATTAAAAATTTTAATTATATTGTTCCACAAGGAAGTCCAATGTCTGGTATTGGTAATAATAAACAAGTGGTATCATTATCAAATTGTTTTGTTATAGGTAATGAAGATGATTCTTATGGTGGTATATTTATGATAGATCAAGAACAAGCACAACTTATGAAAAGAAGAGGTGGAGTTGGACATGATTTGTCACATATACGCCCAAAAGGATCACCAGTTAAAAATTCAGCTTTGACTTCTACAGGAATTGTTCCATTTATGGATAGATATTCTAATACTACAAGAGAAGTGGCACAAGATGGTAGAAGAGGGGCACTTATGTTAAGTGTTTCAGTAAAACATCCTGATGCAGAATCTTTCATAGATGCTAAAATTGATACAACAAAGATAACAGGTGCTAATGTGTCTGTTCGAATTGGTGATGATTTTATGAAGGCTATTGAAAAATCTGAAGATTATTTACAACAATTTCCGATTGACTCAGATAATCCTCAATTTACTAAACTTGTAAAACCGAAAAAGATTTGGGATAAAATAATTCAAAATGCTTGGAAATCTGCAGAACCAGGAATTTTATTTTGGGATACTATTATAAAAGAATCTGTCGCTGATTCTTATCCAGAACATGGATTTAAAACTGTTAGTACAAATCCATCATTACGATGGGATACTAAGATTTTAACAAAAGATGGAATAGTAGATATAAAGGAATCTGCGGAAAATAATGATGGAAAAGTTATCGTTAAAAATATCATGGGAGAATGGAAAGAAGGAAAATCATTTAAATCTGGTATAAATAAACAATTATATAAAATATCATTTACGAATAGTTCTTATGATGTTTATTGTACAGCAGAACATAAATGGCCTTTGATAAATACAAATGGTCAAATTATAAATAAACACACTAATAAATTTATAAAAAAGGAAACTAAAAATTTAAATAGATTAGATAAGATTTATTTTCCACAATTTAGTGATGTTATTAATGTTGATAAAAATTTAACAGAAATAGATGGATTTGTTTGTGGTTGGAATTTAGGAGATGGGTGGGTGTCATATCATAAGTTACATAAATCTAATTTATATGGTTTTTTATTTTCCAAAGAAGATTGTGATAATGGTATACATAATAAGGTGTTGGGTTATATTAATGACAAAAATAAATCACAATGTAAATTAAGGGAAAATAAAGGATGTTATGAGTTTTCGTCATCATCAAAAAATATTAAAGATTTATTTGATGGATTTGGTTTAACAAATAAAAAGAATGGATTACCATCAATAGTGTGGAAATCAAATGATATTTTTGTTAAAGGTGTAATTGATGGGTTGTTTTCATCTGACGGTAGTGTAGATGATAAAAGAAAAATAATAACATTTACATCATGTCATGAAAAATTGGCAAAAGATGTTCATAGATTATTGAGTTTTTATGGTATTAAATCTTATTTAATAAAAGGAGAATTAGATAACCCATTTAATAAAAATAAGAAATCTATAAGATTTGATATAAGAATAACTAATAAGTCAATAATTAAATTTAATAGATTTTTTAAATTATCTAATATAAATAAACAAACTAAAATAGATAATATTATTCAATCTAATGATTATGGTAAATATTCGAAAAATAGTAAAATATTATCAAATAGAGATTATTTAGTTATTAAAAGTATTGAAGCTACTGATATTTATGAGGATGTTTATGATATAACAGTATATGATGATACACACACATTTCAGACAGAAGTGGGAATAACTTCAAATTGTGGCGAAATAACCCTCTGTCCTTATGATAGTTGCAGATTAGTTGCATTAAATTTGTATAGTTTTGTTGAAGAACCATTTACTAAAAATGCTAAATTTAATTGGGATAAATTCAAAGATCATGTAATAAATGCTCAAAGATTTATGGATGATATTATTGATTTAGAATTAGAAAAGATTGAAAAAATTATTGAAAAAATTAAAAGTGATCCAGAGTCAGAAACCACTAAATTAGTAGAAATGAATTTATGGTTGAAAATTAAGGATAAAGCTATTAAAGGTAGGAGAACAGGTCTAGGAGTAACCGCAGAGGGTGATATGCTTGCTTCTATTGGATTAACTTATGGAACAAAGGATGCAACTAAGTTTTCAGTTAAAGTTCATCAGACGTTGGCTATAAACGCTTATAAGTCTTCTGCTATTATGGCTAAAGAAAGAGGTGCATTTCCTATTTATGATTATGATAAAGAAAGTGAAAGTGGATTTATTAAAAGAATCAGAAAGGCTGATCCTGAATTGGATGAAATGATGAAGAAAGATGGTAGAAGAAATATTTCTATTTTAACGATAGCACCAACTGGTTCAGTTTCAATTTGTACACAGACTACTTCTGGTATTGAACCTGTATTTTCACCAGCTTATAAAAGAAGAAGAAAAATTAATCCTAATGATAAAGGTGCTAGTTCTCATTTTATTGATGAAAATGGTGATCATTGGGAAGAATATACAATTCTTCATCCAAAATTTGCATATTGGTTAGAATTAAATGATTATGATATTGAAGAATTCAAGTTATTAAAACAAGAGGAAATGAACAAAATAATTGAAAAATCTCCATATTATAAATCATCTTCAGATGATATTGATTGGAATGAAAAGGTTAAGATGCAAGGTGCGGTTCAAAAATGGGTAGATCATTCAATATCAGTAACTATAAATTTACCATCAAATACAACTGTTGAAATAGTAGATGAATTATATAGAACAGCTTGGAAATCGGGTTGTAAAGGTGTAACTGTTTATAGAGATGGGAGTAGAGATGGTGTAATGATTAAGAATAATGGTTCTGAAAAATCTATTGAAGATTATTTGAAAGAAAATAATGCTCTTAAAAGACCAAAAACACTTGAATGTGAAGTAGTTAAATTTGTTAATAATAAAGAAAAATGGATTGGTTTTTTAGGTATTTATGAAGATAAAGAAACAGAAGATAAATTTCCATATGAATTATTTACTGGTTTGTTAGAATCGTTTGTAATTCCTAATTATGTTGAAAAGGGATGGATTAAGAAAACAAAAAATAAGAAAAATGGAAAATCTCAGTATGATTTTATTTATTTAGATAGGGATGGTTATGAAGTAATTATGTCTGGTATGAACAGAGCGTTTAATCGTGAATTTTGGAACACAAGTAAAATGATTTCAGCTATGTTAAGACATAAGATACATTTACCAACAATAATGAATTTAGTAGATTCATTACAAATTAATGGTAAAGCTGAAGAAGATTTTCCAATGTTTGGAACATGGCAAGCAGGTGTTAAACGAATTCTTAAAAAATATCTTAGAACTACTAATGTGCATGATGAAGTTTGTCCTATTTGTGGTTCTGTAAATTTAGCTAGATTGGAAGGTTGTTTAACTTGTATGGATTGTCAATGGAGTAAGTGTTCATCATAAACGAAAAAAGTCATCTAAATTAGATGACTTTTTTGTTTCTATCCTTTATTGTCCAATATTTGTGTTTTATATTCCATTTTAATTGACTATGGTTTCTTAATTTATAAAATCGATTTCTTTTTATTCTTATTAATTCACCAGATGGTAAAGCCAATATTTTTACAAATTTTGATTTTTTATTATTTTTATTAGAAACTAATACTAATATAATAATTACAATTAATACAACTAATAATGGCATTATATTCTTATTTTTTTGTTAAAAATTTTTCTATCTTTTAGAAAATCCATTAAACTTAGTTTTAAGTTTTTAGTTAATGTATATTTTCCACCTGGACAATCATTTTCAAAAAAGAAATATCCTTTTAGTTTAATATCTCTATTAAATTTAATTATAAGTGCATCTTTGTGTTGTCTACTAAGAATGATTTTTACATAAATATATGTATCAGTAGATTTTATTTTAATTAGATAGAATTCACCATCAGTTAAAATATCATTAATGTATTCATTTACAAAATGAGTAGAATCTTTCATAGGACAAATATACAATAAAATAATGGATTAATTAAATTAATATATAAAATAAATTAAAAAACTAAATTAATGGCTTCGTTACAATCTATTATAGATAACATAAATGATAAAAAACAAATTCAAGAACAAAAAGATTTAGATTTATTAGAAACTTATCAAAAGTTATATGAATCTAGATATAGTTCATTTTTTAAAACGAATGTTTCTGGTAATATTCTAAGAAGAATGGTTGGTAGAGAACCAGAAATATATGGAATTGGTGTAATGATAATTGAAAATACAAATATAATAGGGTGATAAGAGATAAGGATTATATTAAAAGTAAATTTGAAACTGGTGATATTCCAACACAAGAAGATTATTCAGATTTTATAGATTCATGTTATAATTTATCTGGTGTAACATCTGGTGAAACAGTAACATCTGTTATAATACCAGAAACTAATTTTTTAGTAAAGGAATATATTGAGGGTGGTGTAAAACCTAGGAGAAGTGAAAAATTGATGTCATATTGGACTCAGAATGATTTAAGTTTTTTAGAATATAATCCAAAAGTTTGGTTATATAGGTATAAGAATAACAAGAAAAAATTGGAAAATAGTGATATTGTTAAGCACAAAAAGGTGATTCACACACCACATTTAAATGGTATAAATTACCCAAACAGTAGTTTTTATAGTGGTAGTTTTTTTTCACCTGTTAAAGAAATAAATGATGTTGGCGTACACACAGAATTTGACATTGGATTGTCTGGTAATACACCTTTTGATGTGTCTGTTGATCCTTATGATTGGGTTTATATGAATCGTAATAGTGGTGGTTATAAGTTAAATGATAGTTTACCTTTAACGGATATTGATTATTATTTAAAGGTTATGGGTAGACCTAAAGGAGATATAAGTTTTCTTTTTAGATTAGCTATAACTATAGATGATCCAAATGGAGGACAACAACGGTTAGTTGGACCGATGTCAGGTATTATAGCATTGAGATTAGTTAATGGGCATTTCATATATCAACGTAGATTTAGTGATATAAGTAAAAGAAGATTTAATATGTAAAGATTTGTGGTAACAGTTGGTATGGGTAAGTTCCTTCGGGTACTTTCCGATATTTAGGTATTATTTCGTATGATATCTAAAAACCAACGTTACCTTTTTTAAAACTTTTCTTCGTATATTTTATACACGGTTTCCAATTCTTCAGATAGGTTAGTTTTTTCTTTTTCTAAAAAATTATTTATGATTTCTTTAATATTGAATGAATGACTATCAATTTCAATATTTGGTGTTTCTTTTTTATCTTTAATATATGTTATATTATTAAAATTATATTTATTAATAGCCATATTTAATAGATTAAGATTTTTTTTATTTAAAATATTTTCATTAACTCTTATATCAATAAAATCTTTTTTCTTAAATTTTATCTTTTCTAAATCTTCAATTTCATTAATATGGAAATTTACAAATTCAGGACTGTAGTTATTTTCTACTATTTTGAACTTTTTTTTTAAAGTATCAATTACTAAAAAACCTTTTTTGTTTTCTGTTTTGTTTAATTGGTAAGGGCTACCAACATTTATAATATTACCATCTTGGATTTCTTTATCATCATAATTTGTGCAGATACAGACTTTTGAATTACTTAATATTTTTTTATAAAGTTCAGGGTTTTCCATGTAGTCATTATTAAAGATAATTATATCTTCACCATTAGTATTGTTAATATTTTCTTTGTAAGACATTATTAAAGTGTTCTTGATAGTTTCTTTTGTATCTATTATATTAACGTTAGAAATTCTTTTAAGTAGTAAAGTTGATAATTCGTCATTATTTGATTTTATGATATAAATTGGTAAAATTTTTGATATGTCTTCAAAAATATCCATAACATTATTTATAGTATCTAAATTTGTACTTTTTTTATTATTGAATATATTTCCACCATGAATAAAAATATCACCACTTTTGGAATTCTTTTTCAAAAATGGAATAATTTTATTTGTGAAATAAGAAAATTGATCTTTTGTAATTCCCTTATAACCAAATTGTGTATTTGATGTTATGAATAATTTCATTTTATTTTATTTGTTTATCATAAATATTTTCATTATTTAAATAACAAGTTTTATAATATCCTGTTTCTGTATATGGTAGTGTTTGATTATCTGGATGAAGATGTATCAAGGAAGGGTTCATTGTATGATGATAATTGGGTGGTGTAATGGGTTTATTGGTATAACTAAATTTATCATTTTTTATTTCTAATCCATCAATAACTCTACATATTAATGGGTTTATATATAATGAATTAATTGTTATTTTTTTTTGA
>Ga0307992_1001128_pt1 | contig 16075 bp, 24 predicted proteins | sample EllFjometagen133_FD_203162 | JGI IMG/M metagenome (GOLD analysis project Ga0307992, IMG submission 203162) | Marine microbial communities from Ellis Fjord, Antarctic Ocean - #133 | ecosystem: Environmental > Aquatic > Marine > Unclassified | place: Southern Ocean | collected 2014-10-08
GGCAAATTGTTACAAAATCAGCCCCTTTTTCTCCGCCCGCAGGCGGAGCGACCGCGCCGCAGGCGCGCAAAACTTCCAAAAACGCTGAAATTGTAAATTGGCGGAGAGGGAGGGATTCGAACCCTCGATACCTTGCGATATACCTGCTTTCCAAGCAGGCGCACTAGACCACTATGCGACCTCTCCTTGCAACCTATCTTAAAGTAAATCTCCTAATTTTTTCTTTAATTTTTCTACTTCATTAGAGTCTAAAGGATCATTAGAATTTCGTTTTAATCTATAAATTTCTTTTTTTAATTCTTCTTTGCTAATCCCATCTTTCAAAGAATCTTGGAATATACCCTCTGTATAGGAACGCTCTATATCAGATAATTCAGGAATACTATGCAAAACCTTTTTAAATTCATCTCTATTTATTTTTTTACCACTTGAAGAAAATAATCCCATAATTTTATAAATCCATTCCGCGAAGAGCCTTTAACCGCTCTTCAACCGGAGGATGAGTTAAAAACATTTTTCTGACTTTTTTGCCCTTAAAAGGATTAGAAATATACATATGAGCCATTGCCTTATTCGCTACTTTAAGTTTTGTTGTATCTTGAGAAATTTTTTCTAATGCCTTGGCTAGTCCTTCTGGATAACGAGTTAATAAAGCACCATCAGCATCAGCTAAAAACTCTCTTTTACGAGAGATAGCCAATTGAATTAATAATGCAATAAAAGGAGAAAGTATTGCTAAAATTAAACCTATTAACATCATAATTGCAGCTATCTGTCCTCCTCCTTTATCGCTGTTTCTTCGTCCACCAAAAATTGTCCAACGTAAAAACCAATCGGACAACAAGGCAACCATACCCACTAAAATTACAACAACTGTTTGTAAGAGAATGTCTCTATTACCGATATGACTTATCTCATGAGCAATCACTCCTTCCAGTTCAGAACGATCTAACTTATTTAAAAGACCCCTGGTTACTGCCACAACTGCACGTTGAGGATCTCTACCAGTAGCAAAAGCATTAGGAGCCATCTCTTCAATAATATATATTTTTGGCAATGGCAATCCAGCCGTAATACAAAGATTTTCAACAAGACGATAAAGTTCTGGATTTTCATTACGTTTAACTTCTTTAGCTTTACTCATGGCTAAAACAATCTTATCTGAATACCAATATGAAGTTAGACTCATTGAAGAACTAAAAATAACTGCAATGAGTAAAATAATCGGACTATTAAATTGATAAGAAAAAACCCAACCTAATCCAATAATAAAAATTAGAAATATACTAATCAATATCCATGTTTTACGGATATTTTCATCCTTATGAGTATATAATGTAGCCATTTACTAAAAATCAACTTTAACTGGTTCTTTTTCTTCTTCATCTAACTCAAAAAAATCATATTCCTTAAAATTAAGAAATCCAGCAATCATATTATTTGGGAATATTTGAATTTTTGTATTGAAGTCACGAACATTTCCATTATAGAACCTACGAGCAGCTTGAATCTTATTCTCTGTATCACTTAATTCTCTTTGTAGCTCTAAAAAGTTTTCATTAGCTTTTAAATCTGGATAATTCTCAGCAACAGCAAATAAAGACTTTAGGGTCCCTGAAAGCATATTTTCTGCTTTAGCTTTTTCACCTGGATCTTGAGCTCCCATAGCAGCAGTTCTAGCTTTAGTAACATTCTCAAAAAGTTCTCTTTCATGTTTTGCATATCCCTTAACTGCATTAACTAAATTAGGGATCAGATCATAACGTCTTTTTAATTGAACATCTATGTCTGACCATGCTTCATCAGTTCTGTTTCTAAATTTGATTAATCCATTATAAATAGTGATTAACCAAATAACAAAAACAGCTAGAACACCAATAATAATCCATAAAAATATATTCATAATTAAATCTCCTTTCTAAAAATATTATACTCTTTCAAACCCAATTTTGCAACTTAATAAAAACCAAAAGCAGCCCCGATAAAAATCAGGGCTGCTTCCTTTTGTAAAATCAATTTTACATCATGCCTGGCATTCCACCACCCATACCACCACCCATTGGAGGCATTTGCATAGATTCTTTCTTGTCTGGCAAATCAGTTACAACTGCTTCTGTTGTAAGTAACATAGCTGCTGCAGAAGCAGCATTTTCTAGTGCTGAACGAGTTACTTTGGTAGGATCGATAATGCCAGCTTCAAATAAATCTTGATATTTGTTCTTAGCTGCATTATATCCATAGCCATCTTTATGTTTTTTAACTTCATCAACTACAACTGCTCCGTCTTGACCGGCATTAGCAGCAATTTGTCTTAATGGCTCTTCTAATGCTCTTTTAAGAATATTAATACCAATTTTTTGTTCTCCTGAAACCTTAAGATTATCAAATCCTTTTAAAGCCCTTACTAAAGCAACGCCACCGCCAGGAACAATTCCTTCGTCAGTAGCTGCTTTAGTTGCATTCAAAGCATCTTCAATCTTTGCTTGCTTATACTTCTGTTCTGCTTCAGTAGCAGCTCCAACTTTAATTACAGCAACACCACCAGCTAATTTAGCTAAACGCTCTTTTAATTTTTCTTTATCAAAATCAGAATCACTATTTTCTAATTCTGTTTTAATTTGATTAACACGAGCTTCGATGTCTGCTTTATTTCCTTTTCCTTCAACAATAGTTGTATTTTCTTTATCAGATATAATTTTACGAGCATGACCAAGCATTTTAATGTCCATATTCTCTAATTTAAGACCTAATTCTTCAGAAATAACTTGACCACCAGTTAAAATAGCAATATCTTCTAACATTTCTTTTCTTCTATCACCAAATCCAGGAGCTTTAATAGCTAAAGCATTAAATGTCCCTCTTAGCTTATTAACAACCAAGGTAGTTAAAGCATCACCATCAACATCTTCAGCAATTAAAATAATATCTTTTTTACCACTTTTAGTTATGTTTTCCAAAAGAGGAAGAATTTCTTGAATGCTAGAAATTTTCTTATCAGTAATCAATATATATGGATCTTCGTATTCAGCCTGCATTTTTTCTGTATTATTAATCATATATGGAGAAATATATCCTTTATCAAAACGCATTCCCTTAACTGTTTCTTTTGATAATCCAAAAGTTTGAGATTCTTCAACCGTAATCACTCCATTTTTACCAACCGTTTGAATTGCTTCTGCAATTAAATCACCTACTTCAGCATCTTCTGCTGATATAGTAGCTACTTGAGCAGTTTCTGCTTTACTAGAAACATCTTTAGACATTTTCTTCAAGGATTCAATTACTGCCTTAACTCCTTTTTCAATACCTTTTTTGATTGCTAATGGATTAGCTCCAGCTGTAACATTTTTTAACCCTTCAGTTACAATAGCTTGAGTCAAAATTGTTGCTGTAGTTGTTCCATCACCAGCTAAATCATTAGTCTTTTCAGCTGCTTCTCTAACTAAAGAAGCACCAATATTTTCAAATTTATTTTCTAATTCAATTTCTTTAGCAATAGTAACTCCGTCATTAGTAATTTCAGGAGAACCAAAACCCTTATCTAAAACAACGTTACGTCCCTTGGGACCTAATGTTACTTTAACTACATTAGCTAATTTATCAACGCCTTTTTTAAGCTGACTCCTAGCTTGTTCATCAAATTTGATTTGTTTTGCCATAATTTTTTATTAGAATTTATTCTAAAATTGCTAAAATATCTTCTTCTTTAGCAATTAAATATTCTTTATTATTAATTTTAATTTCACTTGGACCATATTTAGTAAATAAAACAACATCTCCCTTTTTAACTGTCATTTGTTTTTTTGAAGTACCAGGCCCAACTTCAACAACCTTACCTTGTTCAGGTTTTTCCTTATCAGCTGTATCAGGTAAAATTATACCTGATTCAGTTTTTTCTTCAACAGCCATTGGTTCAATTAGAACCCTGTCTGCTAATGGTTTTATTTTCATAATTTTAATAAACAAAAACTATAGATAATGAATAATAAAAGACCATGTTCATCGTCCATCGCCTCTGTTTCCTTTAGTATTATTTTAATAGTAATCCAAATCCCCTAGATTGTCAAACCCGAATCTTCTTCTGTCCCTAATCCTTTAAATCCTAATTTTATCATCTTCCTATTATATTTTTCTAAAATCTTTTTTTCTGGAGAATCAGGATGGAATTCTAATTGTTTATCATTAAAAGTCACCCTACCTCCTGATTTATATGTTAATGGCTCTCTTTTTATTTTTCCTTCTTGAATCTTTTTTAAAAAATATTCTAAAATATTACCAAACCAAGTGTTAAAAATTTTTTCTCTAAGTTTCCTAATGGATTCAAAAAACTTATTAGATTCAATAGTTGTTAAATATCCTTTTTCAATAATTGGATAATTAACTAAACATTCATTAACCCATTGATTAGCTTTTTGAAATTTCTTATATAATCCTTTTCTTTCCCAAACTAATACTAAATGAGCGTATGTTTGTGCATTATACAAACTTTGCCAAGGAATTTTTAAACTCTGATCTGTAATATAGTGATTCAAACAAAATCTATTTTTAGTTAAATTTCCATGTCTACGTTGTCCGATTATATGTATAAACAATGTAGTAAAGGCTCTACAAGTCCAAATACGGCCTGATTTAGCAATAATTAGCAAATCTATATCAGACTCCTCTTTAGCATTGTTCATAGCCAAAGAGCCACTTACGGCTACCATACGAATATATGGAATTAACTGTAAAAATCTAATTATCCGTTTTGCTTTTTTCCATTTTTTATCAGAAATTATTTGTCTTTGAATTCTTTGTTTAACAATTTTTTGTCGCCCTTTTAAAAAATATATTCCATTCTTCTGATTAATAAATTTAGATAATTCAGAACTATTATCTAAAATATTTAAAATCTTATTTAAATCAACTTCAAAATCACCTTTTTTATTTAAATATTTAAAAACTTCCCAACCAGTTAATGGACATCCTAGAACATCATAATAAACTAAAGTGGATAAAATAGATTTTTCTAAATCATTCATGTGCTTTAATCTTTAATCCCAAGGCGACTGCTTTAGCAATCCTAGTCCCAACCATTGATTCTTCGCTAGGGATAACTTCTGTTTTCTTAATATCATCTAATTTAATTTTATTTTTCTTTAAGAACTTATCAATTTTAGGAATTAAAGTTTCGCTTAGATTATAAAGACCAGCCCATTTATGACTGGCTATATTTCTATTCCCCTTTTTTAAAACTAATTCAACCTGTTCTTTAGATAAATCAATAATTAAAATCATTTTATTTCAAATATTTTATTTCTAGTTTTCCCTCCTTTAATTAATCTAATTTCTGTTCTATCAATATTCAAATATTTTACCAAAGCACTAATTACTGCTCTATTAGCTTGTCCTTGAATTGGCTTTTCTTTAACCCAAATTTCAAAACTATCTTCTGATTTTTTAAATATTTCTTCTTTTCCTGCCTGAGGAAAGACTTTTACTTTAATCAACATTTTGATTTAACTTTTCAAAAAAATATTCTCTTTTTTTAAAAAATAATTTAGCTCTTTTGACTACTTCTTTTTCCGAATCTTCTGGAGTCAACTTTCCATTATCATGAAAAAAAGAAGCTATTCTTCCATAATAGAGACAGCTTAAAGTATGAATTAGCGCTGGCTTGTTTTTGCTTGTTTGATAAGCTAATAAGAAATCATAAACAATTTTGAACCAAATGTCAGAATGGATTTCTCCTTCTTTGTTTTTATAAATAATCTCTAATTTTTTTCTTACAGACGGACCTACTGTTTTTTTGATAACTGGCCAATAAAGACCTATATTATCTAAAAATATTTTTTTGAAAAGTTCTTCTTCTGGATGTGAATTAGCCAAAATTCTTAATTTTCGACCACCAAGAACAGGAATCTTTCTCGCTTCAACTACATTTTCAAATTGATGAATATTTTTACTTATAATCTCAAAAAAAGTTCCAATAACCTGAAAAAACATTGGCCCTAATTTAGGCGTTGATAAATTATGTTCCTTAGAACCTAAATTTACCTGAGCTATTTTCATCTTTTTTAGAATAGCCGTCATGGTCATAAAAATATCTATACCAAATTGATATGTTGTTTCTACCCATTCTTCTTTAAGCCAAACTTTAACCATTTTATTAGAAAAAGAAAAATCACCACCAATTGGCTGACGAATATCCCAACCCAACAAACCATAGGTCAAAGGATATATTAAATGATTAGTAATAGTTGCATCTGTTTTGCAACGAATGTAATAAGGGGTTATAAAGTCATGACCATCTAAAATGGGATCAGCCATTTTTTTAACCCAATCACCGCGAATACTTCTCAAATCTGCGTCAAAAACAATTCCAGCCTTAGCTTCTAATTTTTTAACCATTAAAAAAAGGTTATGAAAATTATAACCCTTGCCTTTAAGACCATTAGGAGTGCTAATATATATTCTTGGAATATTAGTTCGTGCTTGAAAAAAAACTTTTTTAGTATTATCGCTTGAATTATTATCTAGATTAATTATAACAGATTTTTTATTTGGAAAATATTTTTTTAAACCCGCTCCTATCTGCTCAACTACAAAACCGATAGTTTCTTCTTCATTATATGAAGGAATACCCACCACTATTTCTGCTTGTTTAATTTTTTGCGGATTATCAATTCTCATTAAGATTTATTTTCTACACTATCTCTAGCCTTCTTATAATCACAATAATCACAATCTTCATTGGCTTTAGGAATTTTATCATCCATCAAACATTGATGAGCTTTAACAATTGTATCATCTATCCATGAACTGTCACCTTCATAGGGTAATACATGAATATCAAATTCTAATTTCTTATCAAAAGCTTCTTTATCTTTTTTGCCATTAGCATAAACAAAGTATCCTGTATTAGAAACTTTAAAATCATTTTTTTTAAAAAGCCATTGATAAATTTCCATTTGTCTTTTATATCCTATTTGCCAATCAGCATCTAAATTTATTTCACCATCCTTAGAAGTAGATTTATAATCAACAATAATTAATTCTTTATCTGGATTAATCCAAACATCATCAATTGCTCCAAAAATTAATAAATTTGTTGATTTATGTAAGTATTGTATTCCAGTAAAATTATTACGCCATTCATCAATTTTTTCATGTTCAAAAGGAATTGCATCAATTTCATAGTGTTTCATCATTGGATGGGCTTCTCCTTTAGCTCTATGAATATCAAATTCTTTTTTAAGCAAAGCATCAACTGCTGAATTAAGAGTATAAGGAAACATAGGAGGCCTACCAACTCCTAATCTACGATCTAAATAAAAACAACGAGGACAATTTAAAAATAAGTCGATTTTAGAACGACTTAACTTAAAAATTCCCTTATCGTCAGGGTTAAAAAGACCATAAGTTCTTTTCGCGTTATAATAATCTGACATTAATTTGATTTTTTAGGAATAACAATAACAGCCAAGAAATATGCTACTAATCCAGGCACAAAAGCAGTAAAAACCCAAACAAAAATCCAGACTAATCTTAAAAGGACTGGATCAATATTAAAATGTTCTCCTAATCCTCCAAATACACCAGCCACTACTTTATTATTATTGCTTCTGTAAAGTCTTTTTGTTTCCATATATATATTCTACCAAATTTTTTAAAAAAGAAAAAGTATTAATTTACTTTTTATTAAATATTTCGTTTAAAAGTTCGTCTCGTCCTTTTTTTGTTTTAGCCGAATAAGGAATAGCTATGTTCTCACCCACTTCTTTTTGAATAATTTCTAATTGTTTATTTAATACATTCTTTTTTAATTTATCTGTCTTATTCACTGCTATTACAACTGAAAATTCTTTTTCATTTAACAAATCTAACATTTCTTTATCAAATTTATTTAATCCAATTTTAGCATCAATAATTAAAACTACTTTTTTAAAATGAATTTCAGAACGAAATAAATACCAGAAAATCATTTTCCTAATTTTTTCTTTTTCTTTAAGAGATGCCTTTAAAAATCCATAGCCAGGCAAATCTACAAAATATACTTTTCCATTAATTAAAAAGAAATTAATCTGCCTTGTTTTCCCTGGCCTAGACCCTGATTTAACTAAATCTCTTCTATTAACCAATGAATTAATAACGCTTGACTTACCTACGTTAGATCTTCCAATGAAGGCAACCTGAAGTCTTTGATCTTCAAGTAATTCATTTGTTCCAAGAATACCTTTAATAAACTCTGCTGATTTAATTTCCATATTATTTATCTAAAATAGCACAAATTATTTTAACATTCTTATCAGTAGTCTTTGGCTCATATAATTTATCATCTGGATCAAAATCACTATAGATACCAATCAAAGTACAAACTAAGCTAAGACTATCCTTTCTATAGGAACCAAATTCTCCTAAAATACCATCCCTGACATTGTATTTATCATTTTCAAATCCATTTTCTTTAATTATGCCTTCAATCTTTTGAAATCTTTGATTATTTACTTCATCAGCGTTTATCATCAATGCCTGAAGATTTAATTCTTCTACGCCTTCTTCACTCTCTACTTGCCAAACTAATTCAACATCACTTACTTCAGAAAAATCAACATTGCTTCCTATATCAATAGTTGTAAAAAGTTGTGTTATATAGTCCTCACAACCTTCTTCCCATGGCCTAATACATTTTTGTTCTGCATCACACCAACTATAGCCAGCCATAAGCATACAACCATGCTCATCTTGATCTCCACCAATTATTTGTTGTTGTTGATTCTCTTCTTCTTGCTCTGCTAAATAAATCTTAACAAAAGAATAAGCACCTGCAAGAACAATAATCAAGATAAAAACTAAAAATATTATAATATTTTTTTTATCCATATTCTTATCATTTAATTAATTATTAACTAATTTAATTATTTTCCCTCTGCTTCTCTCTCCATTTTTTCCAATCGTGTATAATAATCTGAGAATTCATTGAGATGAGCTAATGCAATTTTACCAGTTATTATTTCGTCATCATCAGTAACATTCGTATTAGGATCAACTAAGCCATGTTCTAATTCAATATCCAATCCCATTCTAAACTGATCTATATCAAATTTACTCCAATCAATTCCTATCGTTTCGCCAATTCTTTTGGCGTCTTCGTTTGTAAAATATTTTTTTGTAGTCATGTTATTTATTTAATTGATTAACTAACTATCGACTATTACATTATATCAAAAAATTGTTTTATTTCCTATTTTAATATCTATTTTATCTGCTATTCCTGCTTTTATTTCTAAAACATATTTAGATTTTTTATCTGGTTTAATAGTTAGACAGTGTTCTTCTATGCAAGGCTGAAAATCTTTTTTAATAAAAACAACTTCTTTATTATCGTCAATCCAAATAATATCAATAGGAAAAGACATATCTTTCGTATAAAAAGAATAAAATCCTGGTTCATTAAATACAAAAAGCGCGCCTTGATTTTCTTTAATTTCATTTCTATCTGAAAGACCATTTCTTATTTCTTCGTTTATATCAAATGTTTCTATATTAAATACCATATCATTTATTTCTAAACTATCTCTGGGTTGAATAAAAAATTGTAGAACAAAGATAGATGCTATGAGAATTATTATTAAAAGTAGTATTTTTATAATTTCTTTCATATTTATATTATACTTCTTCAATCTATTCAGGACAAGCAAAAAACCGCTTTTTAGGCGATTTTTATATTTCGGTAAGAGGCTTGTCCTTAATAATGATGTCCATTTAAAAAAGTGGCGTCATTTTAAAAACGACGCCTCTAGATTAATCTCCAAATCTTTTATTTATTTTTTAAAAAGATTCCTGGCCCCTTTTTCATATTATTTATTTAATTAATTATAAAGAAACTAAAACAATAATCATAATGCCAATAGCCCCTAGGAAATATAGCAAGGTATAAAAAAATACATGCAAAGCTTCTTTAATTTTTTGATTAAGAGCTAAACATGCTGGATAACCAAAAACAATCATTCCAGTAATAGCTGCTGAAAAAACTAAAAGAATTAAAATTAAAACAGTTATATAAAAATCTGATTGCTTTGGAAAGAATTTATTTCCAAGTCTAAAAAAAGCAGAAATTAACGAACAATAGACAACGACCCCTAATGCTTGTAAAAAACCTATTAAAGACAAGCTTAATTTTTTCATCTTTTTTTAATAAATAAGGTTATACTCCCTATTAACCCGACCAAAAAACCTAAAGGACAAATAAAAATTCCAATAATGAAAAATCCTGCAGCAAAAATTTGCATTAAATAATTTAAAATAAAAACATCATTAGTTATTATTCCTAAAGCATAAAAAGCATTGTGCAAAAAAACACTAAGAAAAATCCCTACTATTGAAAAACCAGTTAGTAATAAGAATATCTTAAAAAGACCTTCTCTTTTTTCTTTAATAGTTGAATATATTAAAACTAAACCCAATAGACTAGAAATAACAAAAGGCACTAAAAAAAGTTCTGAACCACCCATTAAATTTCTAATTGACGGAACAAAAACTTCAAATATTATAAGGATAAAAAATCCCAATAGAGAAAATAATGTTATTGGTGTTAAATGTTTTTTCATATTTATATTATACTTCTTCAATCTATTCAGGACAAGCAAAAAACCGCTTTTTAGGCGATTTTTATAACAGATATCTTAATCTTATCTCTTTTTATAAGTATTACTTCCTCTTCGCTCTATTGTCAAAATTTTTATAGAATTATTTATCTTACAGAAAATAATACGAAGATCACCTTTGCGAACACGAAAAACATTATTCCTTCCTTTTAACTTTTTTGTATCTAAATTATTCAAATTACTCTTATCTATTTGAAGTAAAATTTCTTTTACTTTTCGTTTCTCTCTAGAATTCAATTTATCAAGCGCTTTCTCAATCTTATCCATAATTATAAACGCTTTAATAAATCCTTGATATCAACTCCTTGTTTTTTAATTTTGGTAAAATCAATTACTTCTTCCCAAGATCCATCATTAATTTGAGTAATTTTAAATAATGGTTTAGATTTTTTAAAAACAATAAAAGAATCGCCTTTTTGAACTTTTTTAGCGTATTCTTGCATGTGTTCTCTTAAATTTTTGAGATTTATAATATTATCCATATTTTTAAGTTAATCTTATGATTATCTTAAGTTTAACTTATTTAAAATACTTGTCAATAGCTAATATTCTTAATTTCTTTATCTTCTATTTAAGAATATCAAAAAAAACCGCCTCTTAGGTGATTTTTTTTATTTTTCTTTCATAATAAACCTCCATGGCCAATTAGCAGATTCTCCTGCATAATCAACACCTATTCTTTTATTAGATAAAATATTTGGTTTAATCCCCCTGTATTCTATCCATAAAACATTTCCAGTTAAATCAATACCATTGTGTATTTGTTTAGTAATTTCAAATTCTCTGCATAGCTTACCAGGACCATCTGAATTAGGATAATCTAACGCTCTAATTAATACAGCTGAAGGATAACCATTCTTCTCAGTAACCACATTTAAACAATGATACATTCCATAAATAAGATAGACATAAGCACATCCTCCTTGTCTAAACATAATTTCATTTCTTTTTGTTTTTTTCTTAGCAGCATGAGAAGCCATGTCATCAAAACCAGAATAAGCTTCTGTTTCAATAATTTGCGCTTGATAAATTTTATTACCTTTTTTATGAATTAAAAACTTACCAATTAAATCTTTGGCCACTTGCAATGTTTGATTTAAATAAAAATCACGTTTTAGTTTAATTTTCATTCTTTATTTTATTCCTTCCCTATTTCAATCTGCTCTGCTGATTTTAAAATAATCTCTGGCTTACCTGCATATTCCTTAATCTCACCTCTAATTCTAATCATTTGATTAGAATAATATTCTTCTGGATTTTGAACAAATTGATCTTGATAAGAATTAAAAATTACAGCTACAAAACATTGATTAGGATAAGCATTTTCAAAATTCAAAAAAATTGTATCAGTACTAGATTTATAAACATCAGCCACCCATCCTTCAACAATTATCTCTTTACCATAATACTCATTAGCTAAACAAGATTCAATTACTTTTAAACCAGTTAATTCAGAAGTTAATTTTGACCAATTATATGAATTTCTATCAATTGAATTTGATTCTGTACTAATTGCTCCATAACCACCCCATTTACAACCAACCTTATTATCAATAGCAGATTTCTCTGCTAAAGCAATTTCTGATTGATATTTACTATCTTCACCTGAAGCCCGAGCAACAACCAATCCTTCCTTAGTCATTTCTAATCCAATATTCCTATCATCTACAAACAGATATCTTAAATACCTGCACCATTGGTCTAAATTATCATTTCCTAATTCTAATCTTACTTCTTTATTCAAAACTATTTCTTCCAATCTTTCTTTAGCAATTCCATAGCATGGTTTTCCTCTCTCATCTGCATCAATTCCTAAAAGACGAATCGAATAACCACCTTCAATTAAAACAGTATCCCCATCAATTATTTTAGTTACCATCCTAACTGCATTATCTTCTAACTCTGGAATATTAGAACAATCTTCATTTTGTTTTGAACTATTATTAGATAATCCTTTTGGAAAAAAGAAAAAAATAACAGTAATAATAATTAGAATACTGACAATTATTAATAATATTATTTTATATTTTCTTAAAAAATCCATATATATTAGAGAATACGAAGAGGCTTGTCCTTAATAATAATGCCTATAGATTAAATCCTATTTATCTAAATCAATTTCTTTCCCTAAATCAGTTTTCACTTTTTTAAATTCGTTTTCAAGATTCCCTAGTTTTTCTTTACTACTTTTTATTAAGGCTACTCCGTCTTTGACCTTTTTTAATCCCGCCTCAACATCTATTTCTTCTTGCTCGTCAAACCAATTAATAATGTTTTCTATTTCTTTTAGTGAATCTTTTAATTTTTTCTTTTCCATAATTTTATATTTTATTTATTAATAACTTCTTCGACTTTAGACTTTATTTTACCATCAAAAACTTTAATATTAAATTTATCATCTTTATTAACTTGTTTAATGCTTTTTATAACCTTTCCATTTATAGAAGCTATACTATAACCTAATTTTAATTGCTGTCTTGGGTCAACTGTTTTTAATTGCTTTTTTGCCATGGCAAGATATTCATTTGTCTTATCAATATGTTTTTTAAAACTGTTTATAATAAGATTTAAAGATTCTTTTAAATTTTTATTTATTTCATTAAATCTATATTCTAGTTTTGTTAGTTTATTCATTAATTGATGGCCAGTATTTTTAATTTTATTAAAAATAGAATCAGCTTTTTGCCATAATTTTTGAGTCATCATCTCGAGATAATGTTTTTTATCAACCAATAACTCTTGATATCTATAGATAATATCTTTTTCAAAAATACGAATATTATTTAGCGCTTCTTCCCATGATTTATTTAAAGTAACGGTAACAGCCGTAGGAGTAGAAACCATCAAATCAGATACCAAAGAAGATAGAGGAATATCTTTGTCATGACCAATTCCACAAATAACTGGAATATTAAAATCAGCAATTCTTCTAACTAATGTTTCATTATTAAACGCCTGTAGGCTTTCTAGACTCCCGCCACCTCTAATAATAACTAAAACATCTATATTCTTATCTTTAAAATAATTTATAGCTGAAATCAAATCCTTAACTGCTACTTGACCTTCTACTCTTGAATCAAAAAAATCAATCTGATAACCATATTTACCTAAATTATTTAAAAAATCGTTAATAACCGCTCCTGTCTCTGATGTTATTAAACCAATTCTCTGAACAAAATCAGGAATATTTTTTTTACGTTCTAAATGGAATAATCCTTCATCTTCTAATTTCTTCTTCAGTTTTTCATAGGCTTTTTTTAAAGCGCCTTCGCCTACCAGTTCTGCTGTAGATGTTCTAAGGCTTAATTTGCCAGAAGGTTTATAAACATCAGGGAATCCTTGAACAATAATTTCAAGACCTTCTTCAAATTCAATTCCAGACATTTTGTAATCACTAGCCCACATAAAACAATTCAATAAACTTCCATCATCTTTATCTTTTAATGAAAAAAACAAATAATTGCCACTAATATTTAAACTGCTTATTTCACCTTGAACTTTAGCATTATAATCTCTTAATTTACTATTAATTAAATCTAAATAATTACTAACCGTATATGGGTTCTTCTCTTTATGGTCTTGATTCACTTCTAATGAAGAAGAATCTATTGTATTGTTTCCTTTAATTAAATTTAATATATTCTTACCATACTTAGTAAATTTTTTATCTTTAATTCCTTTTATTTCAAGTAATTCTTTCTTATTCTGAGGCATTATTTTAATAATGTCTTCTATGGTTTTATTCTGCAAAATACGAAAGACAGGAATGCCTTCATTCTGAGCCCTTGTATTTCTCCAATCTCTTAATCTTTCAAATAATTCATTGTTCATAAATTCATTATATCTCTTCAACCCATTCAGAACAAGCAAAAAACCCACCTTTAAGTGATTTTTTATCGTAGCTCCCCCGATAGGACCTGCCTACCGGCAGGCAGGCGATTTTCAAATTTTTTTGATTAAATAGAAAACGGCTATCCTATAATTGGATAGCCGTCGTTTTCTTTTTTACCTCCTTGTTATTACTAAAGAGACTGATAGATTTCTTTGGCTTTGGCCGTAATTGTGTCAAGAATAAAATTAGGAATCTTATTCCTGTCAATCAAGAAATTCTTAAACCATTCTGGAATATTATTAGCTTCAAATAACAAATCTTTTATGATCTCTGCCATTCTCTGCTCAATCAGTTCTCTGGGCTTGGAGTTTCTGGAGGTCTCTTCCCAGTAATAAATAAGCTTGCTCATGCTTGAAATGGCAGGAAGTTCGTTTTTTAGAACTTCTGTCATTCTCTGCTCAATCAGCTCTCTGGAGTTGGAGTTATCGGATGTCCCTTCTAAGTACTGAATAAGCTTCTCCATGTCTGAAATAGTAGAAAGAATCTCTATCATTCTCTTCTCGATCAGCTTTCTGGGCTTGGAGTTTCTGGAAGTCTCTTCCCAGTACTGAATAAGCTTTCTCATGTCTGAAATGGTAGGAAGTTCGTTTTCTAGAACCTCTGCCATTCTCTGCTCAGTCAGCTCTTCGGGCTTAGAGTTTCTGGAGGTTCCTTCCCAGTAGTTAATAATCTTGTCAATGTCTGAAATAGTGAGAAGAACCTCTGCCATTCTCTGCTCAATCAGTTCTCTGGGCTTGGAGTTTCTGGAGGTCTCTTCCCAGCACTGAATAATCTTCCTGATGTCTAAAATGGTAGAAAGAATCTCTATCATTCTCTTCTCGATCAGCTTTCTGGGCTTGTAGTTCCTGGAGGTCTCTTCCCAGTAGTAAATAAGCTCCCTCATGCCTGAAATAGTGGGAATAACCTCTGCCATTCTCTGCTCAATCAGCTTTCTGGGTTTGGAGTTTCTGGAGGTCTCTTCCCAGTAGTAAATAAGCTTCCTTATGTCTGGAATAGTGGGAAGTTCGTTTTTTAGGACCTCTATTCCCAAAAATCTAGCCAAAAGATTTTTCAATTGCCCCTCTTCTACCATAGACATGATTACCTCCTCCTTTTCTCTAATTGTTGTTGTTTAAGAACTGATTTATAAACTAAAAACAGAATAATACAAAAATATTATTCTGTCAATCAAAACTTCCCAGTTCAGCAAGTTTATAAGATTAACTCAAGATTGTAAACATATCGCTATAATTAGGGAAAAGTTACTAGAAATTGGTTTTTACAAAAAAGGGCATAATTATTTTTTAAAATCTTTTATATCTGGACTAAAATCCATTACTTTTCACTTTTTTGTATTTTGCTTTTTATTAATTTCACTAAACTATTTAAAATAATTAATAAAATAATTAAAACAATATAGAATATGATTGTATGGTTATAGAACCAATAACAAATACCCAACTTAGAAAAAAGAGAATCCATACAATAAACAGGCACAATAATAGTTGAGCTGTACAAAACAGCTAAAGCAATAAAAATCAAAATTATATTACTCATA
>Ga0307992_1001129_pt1 | contig 16067 bp, 12 predicted proteins | sample EllFjometagen133_FD_203162 | JGI IMG/M metagenome (GOLD analysis project Ga0307992, IMG submission 203162) | Marine microbial communities from Ellis Fjord, Antarctic Ocean - #133 | ecosystem: Environmental > Aquatic > Marine > Unclassified | place: Southern Ocean | collected 2014-10-08
AGGGACGATGAGAACTTTGTCGTCGCGTTCGTAGAAAAGACCGGTGAGAACAACAGAGCGAAAAGTTTCCATATCGGGATCTACCCGATCATGCACTTGTCTCCATCACAAAATTCATCATCAACCTCATGGTCAGCACCAGACACGTCCAGAGGTTTAACCCCCTTCATCATGGTCTCGTACTCCTCCTTCGTGATCTCCACGTAGGGGGCGAGCAGGTAGCCATGGTCGTCGTCCCCCAAAGGCATCAGGGAGACGCCCTTGAGATGAGTGTCGAAAGCCTCCAGGCACTCCTTGATGTCAGCCTTCTCCTCCGGCTTGAAGGAAACCGTCACCGAGACCGCGTTGTCAGCCCAGTGCCGCTGAATGTCCACGGCGTTGGTGAACTGCTGCCAGATAGAGACCTGGCGCTTGCCCTTGACGAAGTTCTTCTCTTGCACCGGGAAGGCCACGACCGAAGTATCCGTGGCATAGGGGTCATCGTGGACCGCGTAGCCCGCCCGCTTGGCTGCATCCACCAAGATGGAGGTGTTCGCCACCCGCACATGGCGGATGTAGAACTCGCTGTGAGGGTAGTGGATGCCCGGCGTGGCCCCGCACAGAAGGCTGACGGTTCCGCTAGGCTTGACCGTGGTGGTCTTGATGGACAGAGGGATGCCCAACCAACCGGAATAGAGCTTATCGAGCCGCTGAACGTAGTCATAGCCCCTGTCGCACCATTTGAGGAACTCGTGGCGACCCATCTTCCCGAGAGCCTGGGCGATACCGGACATGGAGCATCCGATGCGACGGTTCCGCTGCATGACCTGATTGGCCCTTGGGTCATGGGTCGGCACCAGGGTCACGGTCTTGGCGTAGAGGTACGCCATTTTCAGGGTCCGCTCGAAGTCGGCGTAGCTGTCATGGTGAGCTGGGAATGTCTCAACTAAATTGCACAGCTCTGCGGATTCCAAACCAATTTCACCACAGGGGTTCGTACCCTGGATGCGCCAATCCGCATTGTCCCCCTTATCCATCAACCTCCCAAACTTCCGGGCATTTTCAACCCAAAAGATACCCGGTTCACCGTTGGTAGAGAGCGCCTTCACTAGACGGGTGTAGTCCATACCGACATAGCCGAACACGCTGTTGTTGCTGACCCAGCGACGGTCGGTAAGAGCCTCATCATCTTGCTTGAGCGCCAAGAAGCTCTCATCATCAGGCTCCCCGAACATGATCTCGGCGGACCGGCGAACGCCTCCGGCCACCACGCACTTGCCGACGAAATTGAACACGTCCACGATCCTAGTGGAGTCGATGCGGTATGTCGGTGCCTCACCCGAAAACGTGGGAACAGCCTCACCGATCTTACCGGTCTCCTGGTCGAAATCCACATCCCAGGCACATTCGACACCCTCGGGCAGAAGGATGCGGGTCACGCCCTCAATCATCTCCTGGAGGGGGGCTGGGCCGCTGGCCGTCCCGCCGAACCCCTTGATGGGCTCGCCACGTCCTCGGACCGCCTCGTAGTTGATGACCGACGGAAAGCCGCCCTTGCCCACGAAGGAGTTGAGCACCGTCCGTAGCAGGTCCACCCAACCCTCACGGCTGTCCGCCACATCAAAGGAGCCGTCCACCTTGGGCTGCTGGACACGGGCCTTGCCCGCTCCACGAGTGTCACCACCAACCCCTACACCCAGCATGGAAAGATCCATCAGGTATGTAAAAGGGCCAGCGAAGTCCTCCCCGATATTTTCACTGGAAATAAAAGAACAGTTTTGCAGAGCAGCGGATCCCCGCTCATAGACCAGGTCGGTGCCCATCATCCACAGCCCACGACCTGGCGGAGTGAACTTGAACTCGAACATGCGGGTGTACATTTCCTGGGCGGAACCTTGAGCCTTCGGCTCATCCCAAGGCAGGCCCATCTGCTTGCAATGAACCTTCTGGATGTTAAAGCAGCCCTCTACGACTCTTTGGCAGGTTTCCCACCAATCCTCGACGGTGCCGTCTTCCTTGGTTCTGGCGTAAGTCCGTCGGTAAGTGAACAACCCTATCGGTCCCCAGTCTGGCTTTTGGTCTTTGAATTCATCGAGGAAGGATTGGCTAAGAGAGAATACCCGGACCTTTCGGTCACCCGCCGAGTCGCTAAAAATCATATTGTACCTGCTCCTGATCCGATACCGTCTTAGGGCTGATTTTGAAACGCAAGCCCCATAGAGACAGGGCTATCAACCAGCTACCGAGACCCTACCCACACACCCACAAAAGCCGAGCCACCAGAGCCGTCCAAGGATCAAGGCTCCCTCGGAGAACTCCACGCTGAGATTCGGCCACGGCCTTGACCAAAAGGACCAGATCTTCGGGCTTCCAACGAGCCACTTGAGGAACCAATTTGTTCTTATAAAACCAAGGATTTTGACGGAGCTGGGCGGCGGCATCGTCGGCGGACACACCCTGGGCAACCATCTCCGCAACGCCCATCCAGTCCAGTGCCAAAGGCCCGACGGTCTGACAAACCCACATGGTCGGGTCCGACCTGGAGACAGATTTTATTCTCCCAAGGGATCTCATCAACCTTTTGCTGCTCCGGGAGATGAGAGCAGAGCGTACCGGGGCCATGGCCGCACCCGATACCGAGGCCATCCCACCCTTGACGTGCTCGGGCAACAGGGCTTCGGACTCGGCTATATCTGCCAGGATACACATCTTCTGTATCTCAAAGACCAGGAAGCCCAGACTGGTCCCCACCAGGCCCACCAACGCATCGGCCAAGGCCGCCTTCAGGGTGTGCCCACGACGCTTCGCCTCAGCCACGCAGAAGGTGGCCGCCACAGCCTCCTCATCCCAGACCTTGGGCTTGGGGAAGCTCCTGTGCCGCTTGCCCAGCTTATTGAGCCACTTGGCGAATTTCGTCCGGCCATCCGGTTCTCCCTTGACGTGTAAGAACAACACCGTCTCGGGCTTCTTGATTTTGTTGTAGGCCGTCAACAGTTCCAGGGAGACCTTGTGGGGATTATCCACCACGACCAAGGTGTTCTGGGCCGTGTCGTCAAACATGGGCGGCGTCAGGGCATCCATCAGCTCTGACTCGCTTGTCCCGTCCACATGAAGAATCTCCCAACCCCCAGCTTCTTGCTCAGCCAGGACACCTTGATAAAACCGTCTCCTCAGAAGTTCTTCGGCCCCGGACACCGCCAGGATGGGAGGGGGTGATGCCATCGTTTACTCCAGCAAGGCCGAGGCGATTTCAATTCGGGAAGGATTAGACCACTGAGCTACCAGCCGCAGACGCTCCCAGAGTGCCAGCCTCCGGGGGTCTGCCAAGTCCGTGCTGAGTACATCGGCCAGAATCCCCAGCAGCTCTGTCTCATGCTTGTTCGCTATCGAGCTTTTCTTGGCCAACGCCGCCGAGATTCGATGCTTGCCCCCCTTCCCCAAGGACGCCTCAACCAAGTCGTAGCCCATGGAGATTAGTTCCTCATCCTCCTCGTCGTCCTCGGTAGGTGGGCACCAACGATCCAGACAGCGAGACCGGATGACCGGCGAGACGCTTCCCAGGTCGTGAGCCCACAGCAAAGGACGAACGTGGTCAGGGAACTGCTCGATGTTTTTGAGTAGGGCGTCCTGGGCTTGAACAGACTTGGCCAGGTCCAAGGGGCCGATAACGACGAACCCTTCTTCTTCGCCCACAGGGGGAGCTGACAGGAGTTCCACTGCTTCGCGGGCGTCGTCTACCGATAGACCTTCATCCCCGAAAGGAGGGGCCAACAGGCGACCACACTCCGCGACATATTCCAGGGTCTTGGAACGAGCACCGGGTCCGTGGAAGAGAAGACAAGAAGCCATGTCTTCCTATACCCGAAACAGGGGTCAGGTGGCGATATGAAAAACGCCGTCGCAGGTGAGACACTGGTAGCGGGTCATTCGCCCACCGCCACCAATCACGTCGTTTCCAGGGCGAGGCGTGTTGAGGATGATCTTTGCTCGGCGGCCATCACACTCTGTTGGGACGCCTTCACGTTTGAAACGACAGTTGATGTTGACGATGCTCCCAGCCTCACCAGGCTTGGGCTCAGGTACGATCTGGTCCATGATCTCTCCTTCAGCTCACGATGGGATAGCTCAACCGAAGATGTCCTTCCGGCCACACTAAGCTACCATCCACATCGTCACCTGGCTCAGCGGGATTTCGCACAACAGGCTCACCATCCCCATCAGGGTCCGCATACCCCTCAGCTAACAGAGCTTCAGCAGCCGCCTCAACCTCTTGTTCTGATTGAGGCGAGTAGCCCTCATCTCTCATCTTGGCCAACAGGGCTTCGCGGATATTTGCTACCAGGACATCCCACTGACCCAGGTAGGCCAGCTCAATATTATTCTTGGGGGCTTGAGGCCCTCTGACCCACAGGGCTCTGTCCTGCAAGATAGGTGTCACCACCCTCTCCCACAGATGCCAGATCACTTCAAAGGGGAACTGGACGGAATCCCCCCCCCTCAAAGGGTCGCCCGTGGCCAGGGAGACAGTCACATAATCGGAGGGTGCAGCGTTCGTAGACCCCGGAAAGTCCAGAATTGCCTTCCGCATGAAAAGGTAAAGGCACCCGATGGCAATTCTTTGTACCTGTTTCTCTAAAATTGTGAGTGCCATGTGCCTATCCTAACAGTTGCGTCCCCCCAAGTGCCAAAAGTTTCTACCACTGGCAGTTACAACTCAGAAACTCGGCTTTGTGGTAGAAACTAACTATGATATGGGGTACGGGACGCACTCCGGCCAACCCAGGGAGGGTAGGACTGCCCTAATTTTCCAAAAAGAACCTTCGTCACTACCTACTGGACGTGGACGTTCTGGAACCAGGGGACCATGTTCTCGTGTTCGTGTACGTGCCTTACAATTAGTACGGGAGCCCTACGGTCTCCCTGGATCCTATTAAGGGACTTGCTGGTCCAGGGGGTTACTCCGTGGGGACAAAGGGCTACCGCTCCCAAACGAATCTCCTTCCGCTTGACGGTTCCCTTCTCAGACCCTTCTCCGTAAAGAGTGGGGTACGACCGAATGGTGAGACCTCCAAGCCCCGAGACAGTAGGAGAACCGTGCAGGGGATGGGATCTGGATACCCGATGCCTGGAAGGGCAAAGGGATTGGATCGAATTCTGGTGGCGTCCACTCAGCTCAACGGCTTCCACCCTGCTTTCGCAGGTGCCAGCCACCAGGGAGACCTTGAGCCCCGTTCCCTGTGCCCCAGTCGAACATCCTGTGCCTTCCAGGCGTCGTCTGGGCGGTACTGACACACCCCTCACCCGAAGGTGGGGGAGAACTTGATCACAAACCATGGAACCTTAGTAGCGGATCAGACCCCAATTTGTCAAGGGTGGGTGTGGGAAACTGTGGGTGGGTGTGGGTTATTCAAACAAATTGATGAGGGGGTCGGAACCATGTTTCCGTTTTCCACCTGGAATCTTCATGGCTTTTTCCAGCTCGTCATCTGTGGGCATCTCTTGGAGCCAAGGGATACCGGCGGCTTCGTATTTGAGGGCCAGCTTGTTTAGGAGGTTGTGGTTACGCCACAAGTCCTGCATGAACTTGCGCCAGGCTGGACGGTAGAACTGCTTGGAGAAGTTGGAGATCCCCTTGCCCAGCGACCGACCTACCTCTGCCAGCTTGGGGAAGTGGCCTGTGTCCTCAAACATGTCGAGCCATCTCTCCATGAACTCCTCAGATTTGGTCCCCTTCCAGGTCTTCCGCATGAAGCGACGGATATCCTTGCCCAGGGGGTCGTGGAGGTCGCTGAAGATGTCGAGCAACAGACCGCGACCCATGGAGCCACTGGGGTCAGCGATGTCTCTGGTGCCGCCCTCTTCGGTCTCAAGCAACTGGGTCTCAAACTTTTTGACCTCACTAGAGACTTTTCGCCGGAGCCATTTCTGGAGCGGCCCTGCCGTAATCCTCAGAGGACTCTCCTTCCCATCCCGGATGCCGACCTGCCGCCACTTGCCAGCTTCGTAAGGGGGTCGCTTGACCCGGTATGGCTTGTGGGCCTTGACGGGGATCCCCATCAGAGCGTTGTTCACGATGTCGCCAAAGTTAAGGTCCAATCCGTAGCTGCGGATCTCGGCTTCGGTTTTCCGCTTGAGCAGGGCGTAGGTTCCGGTGTTGCCTTTCTCAAACCACTGGGGGTCCACGCTGTCGGCCTCAAACTGATTCTCGGCTTCCTTGAAAGCACGAGGACCCTTCTTCCACCAAGTATCCACGGGCACCCCCGCTGCACCCTCAAGCATCTGGAGCCGCAGGAACTCATCGTAAACGATGTCCATGCCCGCCTGGAACCATCGGCGGGCAACCCGGACACTGAGCCGCTCCGAGAGAGACAAAGACGCCAGGCGGCGGCTCTGTAGCTCCTGGAGGGCGGTCTGAAGGACTTGTAGCTTTCTCAGCATGACTGGTCTCCCATTTCTATCTTCCTGATCATATAGGAACATCACCGGCTGGGTAATTTTTGAGACCAATCTTATTGACAACAAAGACCCCTTTGATAGAGTGGGAAAACCGCATCCCAACCTGTCTCTTTCGTGACCTTGTTCTGGGTGTGGTGTGACACAGCCAAGACACAAGCGGACCTCCTCGGTCGGTAGTGTCTAAGGAGAAAAAGATGAATCATACCCGCGTCTGCAACACCCGTCCCCCCATCCCACCAACCTTCATCGACCCGCTACTCCGCCAGCTTGGCAAGGCTACGAAGTTCCAGCCTTTCACCTACCACCCTTCGACTGAGATCTACCGCCGAACCCTGTTAGAAATGGGCATCAATCCTGACAACCTGGAGCAACACGGAGCTGTTGAGGATGGCTGGAGGATGTACGGTGTCAGCGGCGTCGGCGGCCTGGTCCACGATGGCCTGGCTCGGCGGATCTGGTACGCCTTCCGGTCTCTGCATTATCGCAAGGTCAACCCGTTGACCCTCTTGGGTGACAAGAAGGGCACTTGGGGTCTCACTCCCGAAGGTGTCAGGAGAGCCAGGCGTGTTAACTCGGGCAACGTAACGAGCCAGTTCCTCGATAGGCGGCTCCGCGAAACCGGTGGACTCAACGGGACGCTGATGACTTTGCTTCGGGCCACCCTGACCAAAAAGCTCCCAGTTTCCGCTGCTTACGGTAAGATTGACGACCACATCCAGAGCTGCTTCCTCAAGCTCATCAAGAACGATTCGTTCCGTCTCCGCATGGCTGAAGGCCATAGGGTCACGGATTCCCAGATCGTCATGTTCGCTATCCGCACTGGCTACACCCAGATCCGCAACGCCGGGACGGAGCCTGTCGAGCGAGAACGCTGTGGAGCCCGTACCGAGAGGGAGAGGGAAAAGGAATTGCCAGAGCCGACTTGCGGAGGAGACCCCAAAATCATCTGGGATCCCGAGAACTACGGCGAGTATGACCTGGTGGACACGGACAGCCCCCTACGCCCCGAGGCTACCCAGGACCACATTGAATTTTATGGTCTGTGGACTCAGGTGGAGACCCTCATCAAGCGGAAGAGGGACAAGACCGGGCCGCAGTTTGTCAGGGTGTTGTGGGGAGTCGATGTCGAAGGCTTCACGATCAAGGAAATCGCGGAGAGGGAGGATATCACCGCTCACCGGGCGTCCTTCCTTCTGTCTCAGGCCCGGGGGTTGGTCAAAGAGGCCGTAACCCAGGGTCAGCTTATCGCCCCCTAGAGGTCTTCCTTCAGCCAGCCCTCAACCGTCTTGGGCATGGCCGACGCACATTTACGGTCAGCATCCGGGTAGCTGCTATGCAGCATCTTGGAGTACATGCACTTGCCCTTGGTGCTGTGCATCTTGAGGAACCCGGTGATCTTCTCGTACTCAGACGCCTTGCGGCCATGCAGCTTGGCCGCGACCCTTCCCGCCGTCTCCTTGATCTCAGAGCAGGCGCTCAGCCCCAGGCTGGCCGTGCGGGCCTGGTAGCCGTACATGCCGTACTCCCGCCTCTTCGCATCCTTGTCTGAGGCGAGGTGCATCTGCCGGAACTCACGGAGAACAAAGTGCGCCAACGGGGGGTCGGCGGCGAGGTACTCGTACAGAGCCTCGGCGTCACGGTCGATCAGTTCATTCTCGGCTTCTCTGGTGGAGATACCGTAATGGCGTGCCATCGACGTGAGGATCTCGCTTTTCTCCCGAGGGGACAGGCTTTTCAGGTACTTGGCGTTTGCACTCCCCGAACCAGCTTCCTTGTCCGAACCCTTCTTCACCACCAGCTTGTAGAGCTTGTCGAGATCTCCGTCGGACAGCTCAGAGAGCTTGACGGAGGCATATTGTTTCTTCCCCAGCACCTTGGCGGTGTCCCCGGTGAGCATCACGGTACGGTTCTTCCCCTTGCCCTTCTTGTTGTCCGGGGGGGTCTTCCCAGCAACCGCGTTCTCCTTCTGAGTCCGGGTCAACGCCGTCTTGTCAGAGGCGAGGATGCCAAAATCTTCACTCAGGTAAGTCGCGCCCTGGTTAAAGGAGCTGAACAGCTCCGAGACCTGGCTGGAGGGGCCATAGAACTTACGGAATTCTGAGTTGAACTTCCCGGCGTCCATGTAGCTGAGGAACTTCGCCAGGGGCCGCACCCAAGCTCCACGGGCACGAGCCAGCAGTGCCTTGAACTTGTTGTAAGCATCCTCGGTGGGAACCTTGGTGACCCGCATGAGGCTCTCGGCGCTGTCAGGGTCATCAACCAACAGGTCAAACCAGTCATCAGCCTTGGAGTCGAAGGAGGACATCTTGACCCCCTGGATGAGCCGAAGCTCCGCCAGACGGCTCCTGTGCGTGTTGCCCGACGCCACCCTCGGCCCAATCTCGCCCATGGCCGTGGTCAGGATGCGGGCAGCCATGCTCTTGCCCCTCTTGCCGTGCGTGGACAGGAAGGGGGCTACCTCCCGGTCCTTACCGTAAATGCGCCTGGCGACCTTCTGGGCCGTCCTCTGGATGGCCCTGGAGGCCGTCTCACAGTCACTCTGGGTACGCTTGGTGAACCCGTACATCCCGCTGGGCTTGCGGGCTGCGGTTTTCTTTGCCAGATGATCCCGGATGTTCATGGTTTCCTCCTACACCCTTCGGATGATGATGTGGGCTCCGGCCCCGCCCCCGAAGGCGTGTTCCTGGCCCTTCTTGAGCTTGGCGACCACCTTCTTCACCTCGTCATCACCGTCGTTGTCTTTGATCAGTTGGGCCACGGTGCCTTCCCACTCGACCGAGCGGGTGTCCCCGTCGAGCACCTGGACCTCAGCACGAGCCGCCGTCTTGCCCTTGAGGGCGAGCAGGGGGTCGTTGGACATCTTCACCGACTGCTTGGACCTCTCGGCGTACTGGATGGCCTTGGCGACGACCTTCCCCTTGGCATCATCGTACAGCTTGTGGCTGCGGCCCGACATGCCCTCAAAGTTCTTCCCACGCATCCGGTCAAACTGGAGCGTCCCGTCAGGGGTCACAAGCTCAAATTCCCCAAAGCCCATGTGTTTCAATTCGGAGCGGGGGTAGAAGCCTCGGGAAGCGTTGATGAAGGCGGTGTCCACGTACCAGTCTTTACCATCCTGGTGGTGTGCTGCCGTCTTCCCGCTGGCCTCCTTGGTCTGACGGAGGTAGTAGATGTAGTCCATCCCCAGGTTGTCGTAGCTAAAACCCCATTTCTGGAGCTTCTTCCCGGTGGAGTCGTTGGGGTGGACCGGACAGGCGAAGGCCAGGGCAGAATACTTCCCAAACATCCCCCTGCCCGAATAGTCCGTCCAGCGAGGCTCCACCATCTCGTCATCGAGGAGCCTTTCCACATTCCTTTTCAGAATACGGAGGTTCTTCTTGGCTTCGCGGTGTTGGTCCTTGACCACATCCTTGTACTTCTCGGTGTTGGCCTCCCACTCCTGGCACTCGCCATCATCCAGATTGTCCGGGCAGCCCTCGGCCATCATCTCCAGGGCAAACAGGGGGTCGTCGGAACCACGGCGAGAGAGCATGGACTTCAGCTCTTTCTTGATCTGCTTGGCCACCGGCCCACGCCAACCACGAGCATTGGACAGGAAGTAGGCGACGATGCTCTGCCCGCTGTCTTGCCCGTAGTCATCGTTGATGCTCCTGAGCGTTCCCATGGCATCCAGATAAGGCACAGCCCCGAAGTAAACCTTCTTCCAGTCCTGGTGGATTTCGCGGGCGATCTCATTCAGGGGGCGGGCGGCGGTCTTGTTGACATCTGCGAGCCGCGCCTCCAGGGAGAGCATGGGGTCCAAAGACCCGTAGCGGGGAATCATGGTCTTCAGCTCTTTCTTGATCTGCTTGGCCACCGGCCCACGCCAAGCACGAGCGTTGGACAGGAAGTAGGCGACGATGCTCTGCCCGCTGTCGTCGTAGTAGTTGTCCTGAACGCTGTTGAGCGTTCCCATGGCATCCAGGTAAGGCTCAGCCGCGAAGTTGACCTTCTTCCAGTCTTGGCGGATTTCGCGGGCGATCTCTTTCAGAGAGCGGGCGGCGGTCTTGGAAGCCATCCGGTAGTTGATGTGCTCCTTCTTGATGGCCTCGGACAGGGGCTTGGGACGGAAGGAGCTGTCCCTCTCGATCTGCTGAAGACCAGGCATCTTCTCCAGGGATTCCAGCTCACTCAGGCTGATGTATCCCAGCTCGGGGTGGCCCAAATCGGCCAGGCCGAACATCTGGTCACGTCCGTCGAACTCGGTGATGAGCCAGGTGCCATGACCGTAGGCGTTGAAGAACTTGACCCAGACGGTGGGGTCGGGATTGTCGTCCTGAGAGTAGAGCTTGGGGATCTTGCTTCTGAGAGCCTTGGGCAGGAGCATCTGCTTGCGAGCCATCCGCTCCAGGGCGCTCAGGGGGTCGCTGGCGGCCTTGAAGTCGTGCTTTCCGCTGCCGATCTCGCGGAGCGTCTTGATCGGGACATCCCCACGGTTGAAGGCGTCTTCCAGCTCCTCAACGTCGTCCCACTCACCCATGACAGCCTTGTCGTTGAGCTTGTCGAAGATCTTCTTGGCTTCCGCCTTGTCCTTGGAGGAGGGCTTAGCCGCCTTCTTGAACCAGTTGGCCGGAGCTTCCTTCTTCAAGGAACGCTGGACGGTCTGGGCCGCCCTGCTCCCGAGGTCATTGATCTGGATCTTGCCGCCGACCCACTCCGCGATCTTGTTCCCGCCCATCCAGGAGCCGTCGAGGGTCTTGCCGTCGGTGCTCAGGTGCTTGCTCTCCCCCGACTCCTTCTCGGAGAAGGCACGGATGACCGTCTTGTCCTTCTTGTTCAAGGTGAGAGCCGCCTGACGGTGCTTGTCCTTGACCACATCCTTGTACTTCTCGGTGTTGGCTTCCCACTCCCCGCACTCTTCCTTGTCCAGGTTGTCAGGGCAGCCCTCAGCGAAGATGCCCTCCTCGGAGGTCAGAGCAGAATCCCACGCAGCGTCTTTGTTCTTGGACATTCTTTCTCTCCTGGCTGCCCGGACGCCGTGGTCCTGGTAGCTACTTTTGAACTCCCGAAGGGTCTCGCGTTTAACGTAGGTCGCTAGCCGTTTCAGGCCCGCTGCCCGCAGCAGAGCCGTGATGAATTCGCCCACCGACTCCAGCCCATAGTCCAATTCCTGGCTGATCTGACCCACGAGACTAGAGGTGTTCTCCGGCATGTCTGCCTCGGAGCTTCCCACCTCAAGACCGCGCCAGTTGACGTTCTCAGCCAACAGGCCACAAAACTCCATGGCCTCCTCTTTGCCCCCACCGAGACGCCGTAGAACATTCTTGGCGTCCTGGGCAAAATCAGCCACCTCCTGCTCAAAGATCTGGGCAGGCTTCAGGAGCTTTACGGAAGAGGACTCCTCGGTGCTGTACTGAGCCAGTTCCAGGTTCTTGTTGGCCCAGGATATAAAATACCTTGCCACCGAGGGACGGCGGACGGACCGCAGAAGAAGAACACCAACCGCAACAGCTTCGGCTTCATTCAAGCCAGCAGCGACTTGCTTGGCCGGTCTGTCCAGCCTATCCCCCGTACCCAAGCCGTCGCCCATGGACAGGTCGTTTCCGAAGAACAGGTGGAGGGATTGACCCGCCGACCAGTTCCCTTGGTATCGGAACAGGAGCTTGATGAACCCACCGACGTTGCTGTGGATGTCCTGCTCCCCATACTCGGGTTTGATTTGCTTGAGGATGCCCAGGGACCGTTTGGCAATGGCCTTGGTCTTGGAGTTGATGAAATCCTCTGGGTTCACTGGGGAGTCAGCCTTGCGGTGCTTGTCCTTGACCACATCCTTGTACTTCTCGGTGTTCTCTTCCCACAAGTCACACCCCGGACTCCCATCGGGGAGGTTGTCAGGGCAGCCAATGGCCTGGCGCTTCAGGGGGTCGCTGGCCGTCTTCTCCTTGCCATAGTCGTCCACCTCAGAAGGGAGAGAAGGCGAAGGGCCTCTGGATAGGTCATCGTCGGGCGTGGCGTGGCCTTCATCCCAGCCATCTTCGGTGATCCCACCGCCCTCCCATCCTGCCATTTTCGTGAGGTCTTTCATGGCGCTCATCTTGATCTCCTTCCTCAATACGCGAGGCGTCCCTAACTGGGAATTGGAATAGGCTTTCTACCGCCCCAATCTCCGGGCAGCTACCTTGGGGGACTCGGGCCGCTTCCAGGCTTCATTACCCTGTTCGTACAACAGGTTGTTCTGGAGTTGCCGCATCACGTCGGTCCCTCCGGCCAGGGGCTCACCCTTGGCACCGTGGTTGATCTCGTGGGGGTAGATGTCCACCCCGTCGGGGTTGCCGGAGTATCCCGCCAGGAAACGGCGAGCGACATTTCTTCGGATTTTGGAACGATCCATGACCAACTCCTAAATCTTGAACCCTTTGTGCTGGGCGTACCGCGAGACCACCTTGTCGATGAGCTTGTCCGGCTGGCGGTTCATCATCCCCCCGCTCTTGACGGCCAGGAAGGCGTCCTCTGCTGAGATCCCATCGTCCATCAAGATCTTGGCCGCAGCCTTCTCGCCCTTGTAGATGAGCAAGAGGGCGGCCCGGATCATCAGCTTCTCGTCCACCTTGGCTTTACGGCCCCGGTTTCGGATCTTCCGCTTCAGTACCATCTCGATGCGCTTGTGGCTCATCTGCTCAATCTGGGCATCAGTCCAACCAAGCTCCCCCAGGGCATCCTCTTGGGCGGGAGTCTGTGCCAAGCGGCACGCTTTTCGTTTGGGGAAGAGTTTGAGTTCCTCCGTCATGTGTTTCCGGTAAAAGTTTTGCCGCAACCCGTCGTAATTCTGGGGCATTTGGTTCCTGGAGATAAGATCGTACATCTTCTGGACAAAGCGGTTATCCGGGGACATCTCCAAAAGCTTTTTCACCGCAGCAACTTGTTTCGGATTGAAAAAGATTTCCGGCTTCTCACCAGGCTTCAGGGGAGTCGGGCGGGGATTTTCAGGGGAGAATTTTCCCGGAGAATTTTCATCCCAAGCCAAGAAAAACCTCTCAACCCAAGCCACATGCTTCTTATCCCTTACGTTGCCAAAATAAGCAGGGAAACCACCAGCCCAAGAGAAGTTTTTAATCAAATCCCGGGGTTGTGACTTATTGATAGCCCGGTATTTGTTGAACAGTTGGTCCCTTTTCTTTGCCAGGCTCTCGGGGATTTCATCTTCTTCCCTCCCGAGTTTTTCCAGGACCGAGTAAGAACTGTAATCTTTTTTGGTGCTTGCCGAGAGGGCTGTGCGGCGGAGTTCTTCCTTTTGTTTAGTTGTCTGCCGTACTTTTGGTTCTGCTGGTTTTCGCGGTGACTGCGCTGGCCCCCATTCGCGTTCAAACTCTTTTTCCTCTCGGACCTCCGCAGGACTCATGTGCGGGCTGTGCCAAGGACGGCGACCGGCTCCTCTCGATGTGGTTCTGGGGCTGTTCATGGTGGTCTCCTTATCCCTGGCTTTGCGGAAGTGGTTGGCCTCATCCCGCATCCGGTTCTTGTAGAGGAAGTTGCGGATCTTCTTGAGATCCTCCGGGGACACACGCTTTTTCGCACGGTAGGCGTCCAGCACGTTGTTCACATGCTCCAGACCTTCGGGCCACCCCTTTACCTTCTCGGCCAAGGCTTCCAAGATCTGAACCTTCTGGTCTGCCCCTGAATCCTCAATCTTCTTTCCTGAAGGGTCTAGCCCGGCGTCTTGAAACAGTTTTTGGACATACCGTGCCTGGTAATCCTCAATATTCCGGTCGTTTCCGATGATCTTGGGATACTTCTTCTTGAGGTCCACCATCTCATCAAACTCTTCGGGGGTGGCTTTCCCCACGAAGACCTTCCAGGTGGGGCTCTTAAACCCCCTGGGCATCTTGGCCAGGCGGGGATCCAAGGTCATGGGCTTGAAATCAGGGCGGTGGTTCTGCGCCATTTTCTTTAGCCACTGCTGGAGGGGCCGGATGTTGTCCAGCTCTGCCGCCAGGTAGTAGTGAAGACGGGCTCTCCTAAAATCTTCGGTCTTCTTCTTCACCATCCGCTGTTCTAGTGCCCATGCTTTATCGCGCCGACGGTCGTTGCGTTGCTCGTTGCGGTACTCATCGTGCATCTGCTGGCGATGCTCCCAGGAGACCGCCTTTTTCACAGAAGAATTACGGAGAACTTCCGAAGGGATGTCTCCACGGTACAGCTTCTTCAGGCGGGCCAGGGCATCCTGCCTTGCTGTCCGGGGGTCGGTATGGAGGGCAGTGTGCTCAGCCCTCCAACGGGCGGCACCGCTCCCGATGACCAGCTCGGGGAGACGGTCTGCTTCTACTTCCCACAGGATATCTACCAACAGGCTGCTTTCTTTGGGGTCCGCGACGATCCAGAGCTTGTCCAAGACCTTGGAAGTCCGGTTGGCGATCTGATTGGACGCCATGACCTTGGCAGCGTATCTCACCGGAGTCCCCCCGCCTGTCCCGTATCCCCCAATGCGGAGAACAACAGTATTCCCAGACCTGTCGGTGTATTGGTCCTCGCTGTGTCCGACAGCGGTTAGGCCGAATTTCCCCAGCCGTTTCCGAAAGGATTTGAACCTCCGGTTCGACTTCGCGGCTTCGGCACCCCGAGGAATTCCTGGAGTGTTGGGGTCCGGGTAGATGAACGAAAGCGCGGGTGCCCCTCTGTTTCTATCTACTCTTTCCGTCACTTTCGGTTCGTAACCCGGAATGTCTTTTTCCATGTGAGCAAGGACAGCTTGTATGACACCCCTCAAGTCGAAGTCCATGTCCGCAATAGCGGCAACCCGTGTACTGGACGCCATGACCTGTCTTCCATCGAGAGTGATCTCGGGCATGACTGCCATGGCCGGGCGGCGGACCAAGTAGTCCGGCCACTTCTCAAACCATTTGTGGTAGAAGTCGTCGTCCGTGACCGTTCTGACCGTCTTGTCCGGGTTAGGAATGTTGGGGTCCGCCACCAGAACGGTAAGACCGTCGTCACCCTCTTGCACATCGAACACCACGGAGGCATGGCTCCAGTCCCGGCCTTCGGGATTCCAGGCGATCATCACAGGGATGCCCTGGTCAGTCCACTCCTTGAGCTTCTTGACGGTACAGGGAACCATCAGGATGGCTCGCATTCCGTAGTGTTGAGCACAGGCCAGAGCTTGTTCCCAGGAGGCTCCCTTCATGGGCTGGGCACCCATGACTTTGTTGACCATTTCGGTGGTACTTTCCTCTGGGCTTATTCCGTTGGCCCGGAGACACATGGCCATTGAAGTAGTCATGCAGTTATATTGGGTGGACTGTCGTATTGGTTGGACGGGGGCTTTGGCTTGTTTTCTCATGCTGCTTTTCTCCAACACAGGTCACAAAGGAAAGAGGTTGCTCTACGAACTTTCCCACCCCGGGGGCCGTCCCGGCTTCCGAAATGGTTGCCACACTCGGAACAGTATTGGGTCCGCTGGCGGACAGGGGTGACGTTGGCTGCGGCTTGGCGTTTCATGAGGCGGCCTCCTCCAGACCTTCCAACCCGAACATCCGAAGGCCATATTCCAGCATGGCCGCCGGGAAGATACCGATACGGTCGCGGTCTTTAATCCAGACCTCAAAGCCATCCCGAACAACCGGACTTGGCCAAACCAGGACTTTCTTGATGTTGAA
>Ga0307992_1001130_pt1 | contig 16058 bp, 14 predicted proteins | sample EllFjometagen133_FD_203162 | JGI IMG/M metagenome (GOLD analysis project Ga0307992, IMG submission 203162) | Marine microbial communities from Ellis Fjord, Antarctic Ocean - #133 | ecosystem: Environmental > Aquatic > Marine > Unclassified | place: Southern Ocean | collected 2014-10-08
TCTAAATAACAACAAGCAATCCTTTCACCATAATCCCCTAGTCTTTTTGAATCATTCATAGCTTAGTTGCAATCTTATTTAAAACGTCCCGTACCATTTTGCGCGTAGTCTCTGGATTTTCTGTTTTGGTGGTGCGATATATCATTTTTTCTTCAAAAGCACGCAAAAACTTCTGGCGATTTTTCTTCGGACTGTTTTGATATTTTCTTAAAATTGTTATTATCTTGTCTTTAGTCATATATTTTTTAAATTTATAAACACTTAATACCGCTTAGTTTCTATCTTAGAGCATAACATATTAAAAAAATCGAGCAATCTTGGCCCTGCAAAAAGAAATATTAAAACGACAACTATCTAATTGTTATAACCACTCAATGTTTCTGTATATTAATTCCGTGGAAATGACTCTTGGTTGTATTTTACACGAATTTAAGAGATTATTAAAGAAAGCTATGCTTTAATTCCGTAAATTTATAGTAAATTCGGCTTTACGATAAAGTCTTTTGACAAACTAAACAAATATGCCTGAACTTCCAGAAGTCCAAACAATCGTAAATGATTTGAATAAAAAAATAATCGGCAAAACAATTATTGGTTTTTGGAGTGACTGGAAAAAGAGAGTAAGGCCTAGCTTAGCAAAATTTAAAGTAGCAATTTTAAAAGCTAAAATTGTAAAAATCAACAGAATTGGCAAACACATTGTTTTAGATTTAAATAATAATTATTCTGTTTTAATCCACCTTAAAATGGCTGGGTATCTTTTATATGAAAAACCGTTGGATACCCTTACTCGCGACAAACATTCTGGCAAAACGATTAGGCAATATACCCACCATATTTTTTATTTTACAGACAAGTCTAAATTAAAATTTTCAGATACGCGTAAGTTTGGCTGGCTTAAAGCAATTAAGACAAAAGACATTCAAAATACGCCTGAAATTTTACAATTAGGAATCGGCGCTTTGGACTCGAAATTAACTTTTAAGAAATTTAACGCACTGTGCGACAGAAAAAGAAAAAGCAAAATTGGGGTTGCGCTTCTGGATCAAAAATGGATTGCGGGCATCGGCAATATTTATAGAAGCGAAATTCTGTTTGACGCCAAAATTCATCCAGCGCGAACATTGGACAATTTAACGAAGACAGAGAGAAGAAAAATTTATAAATCAATGCGTCAGATTTTAAACAAGGCAATTAAAATGAGGGGAACTTCAGACGTAGATTACAGAGACACTGCCGGTCAAAAAGGAGGATATCAAAAATTACTTAAAGTTTATCGCAAAACAGACCAATCTTGTTCTTATTGTAAAGGCAAAATAAAAAGGATAAAACTCGGACAACGTTCAGCCTTCTTCTGCCCAAAATGCCAGAAACTTAAAACAACAACAAACTGATTGCCATAACAATCATTCCGCCGACTAAGCCCAAAATAGACAAATGATGCTTTCCATATTTTTCAGCTGCTGGCAAGAGAGTATCAAATGAAATAAAAACCATAATTCCAGCTATTAATGCAAACATAATGCCAATCAGCGTGTCGCTTATAAATGGTCTTAAAATTAAAAATCCCAAAATGCCTCCGACTGGTTCGGCCAAACCAGACAAGAAAGACCAAATAAACGCTTTCTTCCTACTTCCAGTGGCATAAAAAATAGGGATAGAAATGGCAATGCCTTCGGGAATATTATGGATTGCGATTGCAACTGCGATCGCCAATCCTAATTTAAGACTTGTAAGGGTTCCTAAAAATGTGACTAATCCTTCGGGGAAATTGTGAAGGCTTATTGCCACTGCCATTAAAATTCCGACACGATATAATTTTCTAAAACTTTGAGCTTTTTCCTTGTTCTCTAACTCTTCGATATTATGCATCTCATGAGGATTTTCATAACTGGGAATGAGTCTATCTATTAAAGCTATAACCCCAAATCCGAGGAAAAAAGAAGTAACGCAAACCCATGTGCCAATTCCACCTAAATTAACTGAAAATATTTCTTGAGCCTGCGCGAGCAACTCCACAAACGAAATATATATCATTACGCCAGCGGAAAATCCAAGAGAAACAGATAGAAGATTAGTGTTGGTTTTCTTTGTAAAAAAAGCCAACAGGCTTCCAATGCCTGTTGATAATCCCGCGAGAGAGGTTAGCAATACTGCAATCCAAAAATTAGATAACTCCATTATTTTATATTTTCTTTGTTTTAATTCGTTGAGGTCAGGTTTTCACAGATTTTATTTAATTTTGTGGACCTAGGTGGAATCGAACCACCATTTCGGCAATGCGAATGCCGTGTTCTACCATTAAACTATAGGCCCTCGGGGACAGCGGATTTGAACCGCTAATCTCCTCGTCCCGAACGAGGCGCCCTACCATTAGGCCAGTCCCCGCAATGTTTATGTTACCCAGTACTTCTTTTTGGTCATTTCGTCTCTTTTCATTATCAATTCTTTTCTTTTCTCTTTTGCCTTAGATGCCAAAGAGGAAATTTTCTTATCTGATAATTTACCTATTTTTTCAATTTCTTTTTCTAAAATCTCTTTTTTGTTCTGCTCTGGATCGGCCAGAACATAGCCAAACAAAATATCCATAATTTCTCCTATTTTTGGGCCAGGAGATATGTCTAAAATTCTCATAACATCGCCTCCATTCTGCTTAAGCATAGTAACGGAAATAGGGTCTTGTGAAACTTTCTCTATAACATACTTAAGATGGCGCAGTTTATACGGCTCTGCCTTAGGAACTCCTGAACCAATCCTGTCTGCCATTCTAACTTGTAAAAGTTCATCCATATTTTCTACTCCTGCTCCGCGCACCAATCTTCTAACAGATGCTTCTGAAACCTCGTCAACATTATAGTAAAACAGATGATAACGCACTAATTTGGTAATTTTCTCAATATCTTTTTTCGAAAACCTCAGGCGACACAGTATTTGGGCAGTCATTTTAGCTCCAATTATCTCATGGTTGTAAAAAGTGGCAACAGAACCTTGTCCTTGCTTGGATCTTGGTTTCCCAACATCGTGCAGCAAAGAGGCTATTCTGACATATTTATTAAAATTTTTCTTGGTGGCATATTCCAGAGAATGTAAATAATGTTCATAGCAATCATAAATATGATGTTTGTTCTGGCTTACCTTGTAACCTTCTTCTATCTCAGGAATAATATATCTCAGAAGCTTCATCTCTCTCAAAAGCTCTATGCCCTGACTTGCTCTGTCAGACATTATTATTTTTAAAAATTCGTCTCTTATTCTCTCTTTTGAAATCGCTTGAAGCCAGATAGAATTTTTCTTAATTGCATCTGCTGTTTTCTTTTCAATCTTAAAATCCAAAGTAGTCGCAAATCTAACGGCTCGCATCAACCTCAAAGCATCTTCTGAAAAACGGTCTTCTGGATTGCCAACTGTCCTAATAATTTTTTTCTCTAAATCTTTTTTGCCGTTGAATATATCAATAACGGCATAATCTTTAGGCTTTGTCTTTTCATCCTTAATTCCGATTGCCATTGCGTTCACGGTAAAATCTCGCCTTGCTAAATCTTTTTCAATGGTTTCAGTAAAACTAATTGAATCAGGATGTCTTTTGTCTGTGTATTTTTCGTCAATTCTATACGGAGTAATCTCAACCTCTTTTAAAGACGGTTCTTCTGAACCTGTTAAAACCGTTACAGTGCCAAATTTATTTTCAGAAAAACTCTTTAAAAAAACCTTTCCAATCTCTTCTGGTTTGGCATTAGTGGCTATGTCCCAATCTTTGGGAATAACTTTTCTTAACAAATCGCGGACGCATCCACCTGCCAGATATGCTTCAAATCCTTGTTTTGTTAACTGGTCAACAATAAATTGTATTTCTTTGGGAATTTTCATAAACTAAGCTTATGTTAAACTAAAAATTGATATTTTTCAATCTTTTTGATAAAATCATTTCAACGTTCAATGAATAAAGCCCTTGTGGTGTAACGGATAACATTTTTGCCTTCGAAGCAAAAAATAGGGGTTCGAATCCTCTCAAGGGCACAACATATAGTGCTATAAACAATTAATAATAATATTTAAATATGAAACACGAAATTGAGGCAACATTTCTTTCGGTTAACAAGAACTCTGTGCGAGCAAAATTAAAAAAGGCAGGATTTGAATTGAAAATACCAGAATATATGATGCGAAGGAAAACTTTTGATTTTTCTATTATTTCTGGTCGTAAAAAATGGGGACGTGTTCGACAAGAATTCGACAAAGTGACAATGACCATTAAAGAAATTCGCGGATCAGGTATCAATGATACCTATGAGATTGAACTCGTAGTTAATGATTTTAATACCGCTGTATCTTTTTTTGAAGCATGCGGCATTCCAGCCAAAGCATTTCAAGAAAATAGGCGCGAAGTATGGATACGCAACAAAGTAGAAGTAACAATTGACACCTGGCCTGGATTAAATCCGTTCGTAGAAATTGAAGGAATAGATGAAAAAATAGTACGGAAAATATCTAATGACTTGGGTTTTGATTTCGAAAAAGCAACTTTTGGTAGCATTGACCTTGTATATGAAAAAGAACTTAAAATACCTGCCAAAACAATAATCGACTTGCCAGAAATTACATTTTCGAATCCCCCAAATAAAAACGCCGTATGAACATAAAGAAAGAAAAAGGATACAGGTGTTGTCATTGCAACAGGCTAATTTTGTTTTCGCAAGACATTGGGACAAAGCACCGCAATCATTGTCCTTTTTGTTTATGGTCGCAACATCTTGATGACGAAAAACCAGGCGATTTTTTCAGTGCGTTGTATTGTTTAATAAATTATTAAAATGACCGCAGAAAAGAAACTTAAATCAAATATTTGGAAGTATGCTCTTTTATTAATTGCGGATAAGCGAATCTTCGTTGCGATTTTAGGTGCTTATTATTTAACAATTCCTGATGTTACGCCAAAAGGCATTGGTATTATCTTGCTTGCAGGAAGCCTGGCAGGTTTTATTTTTGAGATTCCAAGCGGGTATGTGTCTGATAAAATCGGCCACAAAATAGCGCTTGTCTTGTCCAGGTTGTTTATGCTCGTATCAACTCTTTGCTTCTTAGTTGCAAGCAACATTTTTCTCCTTGTTCTCGGCAGCATCTTTATGAGTATAGCCCATGCGTTCAAGAGCGGAACAGGCGATGCCTTTATATATGAAACCTTATGCGGGTTAAAAAGAGAAAAAGAATATGTGGAAATAATGGGCAAGATAAGTTCTGTAGGCTTTGCAGTTCCTATCTTATTTATAGCGCTTACGCCTTTTCTTGTGAGTATAAGCTTTAAAACCCCATTTTTACTCGCGCTTGTTGTTGACCTTGTCGGTATATTAGCAGCTACCCTCTTAATAGCTCCCCCTGTGCCCCAACAAGAAATCAACGAGATTAGGCTGACTAAATTTAAGCAAGTTGTAAGCGCCGGACGCCATTTCAATTTTTTTATTTTTGCATTATTTTCAGGAATAATGGGTGGTATGCTTTTTGGCTTTAGCGGTTTCCGGGCACCGTATCAAGTATTTTTAGAAGTACCTATAATTTGGTACGGCATATTTTTAGGCATAGGCAGAGTCTTTGCCTCGCTAATGCTCGCGTATAGTGGGAGAATCAAAGAAAAAATGTCTTTGTTCTCCTTCTACAAATTCCAACTAATTCTTTATTCAATCCTTGCCTTTACTTTAGGTTTTATTTCGATTTGGTGGATTGTTGTAATTATCTTTATTGCTATAAACGCATTCCAGTGGGGCTTAAATAAAGTTGATAACAGTTATTTAATTGACATTATAAAAACAAGTAAATTTAAAGCCACGCTTCTATCGGTACGAGCGCAGATTTATCAAATTGTTTCGGCAATTGTTGGGCTGGGCACTGGATTTGCGATTGAAAGCCTGTCGTATCAGTATGGGTTTCTGTGTTTGGGGATAGTTTTTCTAGCAACACTCCTTCCTTTATATTTATATATAATCAATAAACATAAGAGAATTAACATTGCCCTTAAGGCAGTTAGGTAACAGACAGAAAAAACCGCTTAATCTACTCTTTGTAAGGATGTAGAATAAAAACTCTTTCGCACCTAAGTATTTTACTTAAAACAAAAACAGGATACTTGTCTCTACGCTCCGATCCTGTGTTAATTATGGAAAAATCTTTTACAGAAAAAAATAAATGCTGTCATTGCAAAAAAATTATCCTGCCTGCCCTAAAAGTTGGGACAAAGCACCGCAATCATTGTCCTTTTTGTTTATGGTCGCAACATCTTGATGACGAAAAACCAGGCGACAGAAAATCAAAGTGTAAAGCGTGTATGCAACCGATTGGATTAACATTTAAGCAAGAAGGGAATGATAAATATGACAAATTGAAACAAGGAGAATTGATGATAATCCATAAATGTGTTGCTTGCGAAAAAATATCCATTAACAGAATCGCGAGTGACGACGATACAGACACTATTTTAAAAATTTTCGCAGAATCGAAAAAGCTGAGTCCTATTAAAAGAAAACAGCTTCAAGAGAAGGGAGTACAGCTTTTAACAAATCAAGATAAAGAAAAAATCTTGATTCAACTTTTCGGATTACCGACAACTTAATTCGGTTTATATTATATACTCTCTTGTATAAGGCAATATGTAGGGTCGCACCCTACATATTATTTTTCGTTACATTCGCTACAAGTTCTTGCTTCGGGATAAATTTCTAGTCTTTGTTCGAAAATATTCTGACCACATTTTTCGCATTTTCCATAGTTATTTTCTCTCATTTTTCCCAAAGCCAAATTAATATCTACAAGGCGTAATTCCAAATTATGCTCTACCGGAAGAAGATTCGCATATTCTTCTACTTCATCCGCAGCATCTTCCATTGACTGGCTACCTCTGTCTTCGTTAGCCCTGGGATATTTTGTATTCCAATCTCCTTTGAATTTTGTATTTTTGTTCGCAAATTCTTGAAGCTGGGACTCAATCAAAGTCTTGTCTTTCTCTAATTTTTCTTTTAATTTTTCTAAAAGTTTTTTATTCATATTTGGCTAAGGTAATTTTTCGATCACTTTTTCCATACTCTTCCAAGAAGTTGTGAATAAAAAGTAATTCCCTGAAAACATATAGCAAACTCCAAAATCATTTTTCGCAATGGTTTGAAACCTGAAATTTGGACCCACATAACCAAATACCTCCTCTGTGTTTCTAAAATAAGGGAATGGGTTAAAGTCTGCCTCATTTTCCATTAATGTCAGAAAATTTCTAAAATCATCTTTGAGCGTAGTCTCTTGGGATGCCAATAAATTAGATAAAGCATTTTTATCTAAAACGCTTGTTGCAAAACCAATCCTATTTCCTTCTTCCTGGGAATAAATAAACAAATTAAATTCGTCTCCTAACTTTTGGTAAAAATCTTCTGATAAATTAATTTGCAAAGACCCAAGAAAATCTTTTAAATTAATAACTTCATTGTTTTTCTCTATAACTATTCTTGTGAAAACATTGTATTCTTGTTCTTCTTGCGCAAGGTTTTTAAGCAACGGTTCTATTTGATTCAAACCTGAAACTGTTAAAATTTTTACATTATCTATGAGGAGAAAAGATTGTGGCACTTCAATCCTTTCGCAAGAACCATCTTGATTACAAATTTCTCCTTCTGCACAATCAAGATTCACAACACACTCTTTTGTAGGTCCAGGAGACACAATCGGTTGTTCCCTTATAACCAAATACCAATACCAGAAAGTGCTAATAGCGGCTAAAGCTATTAAAAGCAAACCAAAAATTAAAATCCTAACCCAAAGCTTTTCTTTGGCAGTTGGTTTTTTAGGAATAACCCTAATCATTCCCGGAGGTAAATGGTTTTTATCATCCTCGGTCCCTGCTTCTTCTTTACCATCTTTGTTAATTCTTCTTAGTTGCTCGTTCCTTTTTTCCTCTTCTGTCGCAAAATCATTATTATTCTCCTGCGATAGAGGAGACATATTTTCTTGTTGTGTTTTTGCTTGTCCTTCTTTCATTTCTTTGTTTACGGCCAATTGTTTCTCTTCGTTTATCCTTTTAGTCTCTTCTGCAACCCTTATTTCGTCTTCTTTTTGCTTCAATTTTGATTCTATCCATCTATTCTTTTCTTCTTCTTGTTCTTTTCTTTTTCTATCTTCCTGAACCCTAAATTGTTCCAATGCCTCTTCTCTTTTTTTCTCTATTGCTTTTTTGCGCTCATCATCCTCTTGCTTCTTGTGTTCTATCCCTTCGTTTTTCGCTCTCTCTGCTTCTTCTTTCTTCTTTTTCATTTCTTCTCTATTCTTGTTTTCTGCCTCTATCTCTCTACGTTTCGCTTCTGCTCTTACGCGTTCGGTCTCTTCTCTTTTTTCGCGTTCAGCTTCTCTGCGTTGTTGCTCTCCCTCTTTTCTCTCTCTATGTTCTGTTTCTGCTTGTTTGCTCTTTGCCATTTCAAGCGCTTTTATGCTCTCTCTTTTTTCCGCCTCTTCTTTAGTTCTTTGTTCAACTTCTTCTTTAGCTTTGCGAGTTTTTTCTTCTATTGCTTTTTTCTTTTCCAATCTTTTATTTTCCCTTATCTCGGGATTTTCTATCTCTTCTGATACTTTGGCCAATTTAACTTCTATTTCTTTTTTGTTCCTCGTTAGATTTTCTAAAATTGTTTCTATATCTCTTATTTGAACATCCAAAGAATTCTTTGCTTGCTGCTTCCTCCATCTTTTCGTTTCAATATTTTCGCGCTCTTTTTCTTTTTTCCATCTCGCTCTTTCTATTATCTTTCTATCTTTTGCGTTATCCGCGGAGATTTCTTTCTCCTCGATTACTTTTGCCTCTTCTTCTATTTCTTTTTCCTCGCCTAAAATTACTTCTAACTCATTGTCAATTTTATCCAATTGAGCAAATAATTTTGCTCTTTTTTCTTCTGACGATTTTGTCGTTTTATCTAAATCTTTCACCTTATCTTCTAATCTTATCTTTTCGATTTCTAAGTTAAGTATTTCTTCTCTCTCTAATATTACTTCTTGTTCCTTTTTCAAGCCCTCTCTACGTTGCTCTATTACTAAAATTTCTTGCTCTGCTTGGCCTGTTTCTTTTTTTGCTTTTTCTACTTTTTCCTCCCAAAGCCATTTCTCTTGTTCTATTTTCTGTCTTTTGCTTTCTATTTTCCATCTTTGCCTTTCTATTTTCCCTCTTTCTTTAAGCGGAGCATCTGCTTCCTTGCGCTCAATAATTCTTTTTTCCTCTTCTATTTTTTCTTCATTTTCTGCAATACGCTTAAACCCTACCTTGGTCTCGTTTAGTTTATCCAAAAATCTTGCTTTCTTTTTTTCTAGCAATTTTTCTTGCACGGCAACTTCTTTAATCAATTGCCTTATCTTTGTTTTTTCTTTTTCTATCCTTTCTCTTCTGATTTTAGGTTCTTTGGTTCTTGCAAATTCAACAGCATTTTTCCTTATCGTTTGCACCATTAAGGCAATTTTGCGCTCTTCCGCCTCTTCTGCCTTTTTCTTTGCCTCTGCTTTTCGTTTGCGTTCGGCTTCTTCTCGAGCAATACGTTCTTCCTCTTTCTTTCTTATTATTTCTTCTTTAGCTTTCTGCACAATCTCTTCTCTTTTTTGGCGTTCAGCTTCTCTGCGTTGAGATTCTGCTTCCTCTTTTGTTTTACGTTCGGCTTGCTCTTTAGCTTTACGTTCAGCTGTTTCTTTTCCTATTTTCTCAATCTCTTCTTTTCTTCTTGCTTCTCGTCTTTCTACTTCTTTCTTTATTTTCTCTTGCTCTTCATGTTGCCTAAGAGCTTCTTCTTGCTTTTTTCTATATTCTTGACTCTCTTCCGTACGAGTAGCTTCTATTTTGTTTCTCTTTTCTTCTTCCGCTTTCCTGTATTTCTCCTCTTTCAATTTGAGCTCTGCTCTTTCTCTTGCCCTACGTGCCATTTCTATCTTTACCGCCTCTTCTTTTTCTTCGTACTTTGCTTTTAGTTCTTGCGTTATCTCCTCTCGAATGACTTGTTCTCCTTCTTCTCTGCGCTCCATTGCTGCTTTTTTCTGATCTGCTTCCTCTAACTTTCTACGCTTTTCTTCTTTTGCTTTTCGGCTTTCTTCTTTAATCTGTCTCATTAGGTCAGACAATTCCAAAGACTCTCCCTTCTGAAGACGGAGAATATCTTTTTTCATTGTCCTAATGTCTTTGCCTTCTAAAAAATTTTCTTCAGACATGCATCGACGGACAAAAACAGAAAGCAGAGAATAAAACGGCAAGCAATAATCACTTATCGTTGCTTATTGTTCGCTGTTCGCTGTTCGTTGTTCGTTAATTTAAGAGTTTTAAACTAACTCTGTCGTGTTCATCAATAGAAATTACTTCTACTGATACTGTGTCTCCTAATTTTAACACATCTTCAACTTTTTCCACCCTACCAGGGCCTAATTTAGAAATATGAAGCAATCCATCTTGTCCAGGAAAAATTTCCACAAAAGCTCCGAAATCTAAAATTTTCTTTACTGTGCCTTTAAATTTTTCCCCGACTTTTGCTTCTCTCGTAATATTTTCTATTTCAATAATTGCTTTTTTGACAGCTTCTTCGTCTTCTGATGTCACGAACACTGTCCCAGAATCTTGAATGTTTATCACTGCTCCTGTTCTTTCTATTATTTTGTTAATCGTTCTTCCACCCGGACCAACTACCATTCCGATTTTTTCGGGATTAATCTCAATCGTTGAAATCTTAGGAGCATAAGGCGATAGACTTGCTCTTGGCTCTGGTAAAACTTTTTTTATTGAATCTAAAATTTGTATTCTTGCTTTTTTGGCTGCAACCAAAGCCTCTTCCATAATCTGTTCAGTAATTCCTTTAATCTTAACATCCATTTGCAGAACAGTGATTCCTTTTTCTGTTCCTGCTACCTTAAGGTCCATATCTCCGTTGTGGTCTTCTGGCCCCTGTATGTCTGTTGCGATTTTATAATTACCTGTTTTTGGATCCTCAAACAAACCCATTGCAATACCAGCAACTGCTCTTTCTATTGGAACTCCAGCATCCATAAGAGACAAAGAAGACCCGCACACAGAAGCCATGGAGCTAGACCCATTTGAAGAAACTATCTCTGACACAATTCTAATGGTATAGGGAAACTTTTTAAAATCAGGTATTAATGGTAAAAGAGCTTTTTCTGCTAATAATCCGTGTCCAATTTCCCTTCTACCCGGACCCCTAATTCCTTTTACCTCTCCGGTTGAATAGGGAGGAAAATTATAATGATGCATAAATCTTTTCTTTCCAACGATTTCCATTTCTTGAAATAGCTGTTGATCTTCTGGCCCACCCAAGGTTAGAATAGAGAGAGCTTTTGTTTTTCCTCTACAAAATAATCCCGAGCCATGGGTTCTTGGCAAAAGTCCTGTTTCGCAATAAATTTCTCTAACTTCGTCTAATTTTCTGTTATCAGGCCTTTTGCTATTTTCTACAATATTTTTATGTATTAAGCGATTGACTTCTTTCTCAAAAAAGTCTTTTGCATAATTAACTTTTTCTTTTTCTTCAGGATATTTTTCCCCAAGAAAGGAAACTAATTTATTCCTTAATCTTTTATCTTCTCCTGTGTTCGTTTTTTTATCTTGGAAAATAGCTTTTTCTAAATCATCTCCTAAAAATTCTCTAATTTCTTTTTCGAGCTCAATATCTGCAGAAAATGGCTCAACTGGCATTTTTTCTTTACCAACTTCTGCGACGATTTCCTTTTGAAAATTTATTAATTCTTTTAGATATTTTTTGGCAAAGTCCAAAGCGCCCAAGACAATGCTTTCTTCAACCTCTTTAAGTCCTCCTTCTATCATATTAATAAGAACATCTTTGCCATCTTCGCAACCAGCGAAAATAAGGTCTATCTCGCTCTCTTCTCTTTCCTTATAGGTCGGATTTAAAACAAATTCGTTGTTTATTCTTCCAACTCTTACGGCCGCGATAGGACCCTCCCAAGGAATATCAGATATAGACAAAGCTAATGAAGAAGACAATAGCCCTACAACGTCTGGATCGTTTTCACCATCCCAAGAAAGGACAGTGTTCATAACTTGAATTTCTTTAAAAAAGTTTTCTGGAAACCGAGGACGGATAGCACGATCAATCAAACGAGCATTACAAACAGCTTCGTCTGAAGGACGACCTTCTCTTTTGATATAACGAGAGCCGTTAATTTTTCCAGCAGCATAGTCTCTTTCTCTGTATTCGACACTCAAAGGGAAAAAATCGAGACCTTTTCTCCCATTTTCGTCGAGTACGCAAGCTGTAAGTATCAAAGTATCGCCACAGCTTACCATAACATCGCCATTTGCTTGTTCGGCGAGCCTTCTGGCGTCAACCTTAATCTCTTTTCCGTCTAACTTTAAACTAAATTTACTTTTGTTCATTTTTTAATAAGTATTTTTTTACAGCCCCTTCAAGATCAATAAATTCATCGGCAACTTCTTTCAAGCGCGAAGAGGTTGACCTTCCGAAAGCAATAATTTCTACTCTTTTACCTTGATTTTTTAAATATTCAACTAAAGCGATAAAATCTCCATCACCTGAAACAACAACTAATGTATCAACGCTCGGAGCTATTCTAATAGCGTCAATAACAATACCTACGTCCCAATCTGCTTTTTTTGCTCCTCCGTAAAATTCTTGAAGGTCTCTAACCCTTGTTTCTATTCCTAATTTAACCAAAGCTTCAAAAAAAGGTTTTTCCTCGCCCGTCTTTGTCCTCACCACATAGGCAAACGCTCTAATTAAATTTCTCTTGTTAACGCCTACTTTTAAAATTTCTGCAAAATTAACTCTTGCTTGATACAATCTTCTCGCAGAATGATAAAGATTTTGAACATCAATTAAAACTCCTACCCTTTGACCGCTATGTTTAATAACCATATTCTTCTACTGTCTATTTTTTTAAGCCTGTTGCTTTTAAGATTTTATTATACCTTCTGACGTGTTTTTCTCTCAAGTATTTTAAAAGTTTTCTCCTTTTTTCCACCATAGCCAAAAGCCCTCTCTTGGAATGAAGGTCTTTGCGATGCTCTTTTAAATGCGAGAGTAATCTTTTAATTTCTTCGCCAAGCAAAACTATCTGAACTTCGTCAGACCCAGTGTCTGTTTCGTGAAGCTTATAGTCCTTTATAATTTTTATTTTTTCTTTTGGAGTCAACATAATATGTTTAAATGATAAATGATCAGTGATAAATGATCAGTGATAAATGATAAATAATCAGTGATAATTCTGTGCCCCGTGAGGGACTCGAACCCACAACCTTGAAGTTAAGAGCTTCCTGCTCTACCAGTTGAGCTAACGGGGCAGTTGGTTCTTTTTGTTTTCCCTAGGGACACCCCGGAATTATGAACAAACCTTCTTGCCACCAACTACTATAAATCTTTGTTGTCCAATCGCTCAAACCAATCATCCAGAAAAATATTCCTATAAGTAGAAACGCACTATAAATCATCACAAGGCCAAGCGCAACTGTCGTGAATAGGCTTTTTGCCTGAGTAATCATTTGCGGTCCCTTCTCAGCTCCGCCAGCATAGGCCAGAATATACATAAATCCACCAATGGCTATCATCAAAGCTGCCACAGGAGGAACAATCTTAAACAAAAGAAAGTCCAGGATATTGTCAAACAATACAAAAAGATGACAGAACTGACAAATGGGCTTGTCTCCTTCTCCTGCTAAAGAACAGGGAACTATTCCGTCTGCCAAAGAAATCAATGGCAAAAAAATAAACCCGATTACGAAAAATGCTAAAACAATTTTTCTCATTAACTTAATTCTAACAAAATTCTCGAAAAACAAAAGAGCAAAACTTGCTTACTGAGAAAGGTCCCAAATTTCAATCATTGGATTTAATTTTATTTTACAAATTTATGTGATTTTGTCAAATTTTGATATTAAACTCATTTTTGGTATATTAATACTATGCCTGCTAAAATTTTCTCTGCCACTGTTAACGGACTCGATGCTCAAATCATTGAGGTAGAAGTAGATGTATCTTACGGATTAAGGTGTTTTGATATTGTTGGGTTACCAGACAAATCTGTTCAAGAATCAAAAGAAAGAGTGAGTTCTGCAATTAAAAATTCTAATTTCAATTCTCCGCACAAACAAGCGCAAAGGATTTTAGTAAGCCTTGCTCCGGCTGACCTTAAAAAAGAAGGGTCGCTGTATGACTTGCCAATTGCCTTAGGATATTTGGGCGCGTCAAAGCAAATTAAGATTAATTCCCAAGAAAAAATTATAATCGGGGAGCTTGCGCTGGACGGCAGGCTAAGACCTGTTAAAGGCGTTATATCGCTTGCCTTGGCTGCCAGGGAAAAAGGTTGGAAAGAAATAATACTACCAAAAGACAATGCCAAAGAAGCTGCTTTGGTCTCGAATATCAAGGAGAAAGAACCTCTTTCCAATAAAGTAAAAATTATTGGGGTAGAGTCCCTGCGACAAGCTATTGATTATTTAGAAGGAAGAGAAAAAATAGACTCTTTTGAAACAGATATTACCAACATCTTAGAGAAATTAGATAATTCAATAGATTTCAGCTGGATCAAAGGACAAGCAAGCGCCAAAAGAGCAATGGAGATTACTGCGGCCGGCGGACATCACCTGATGATGCAAGGGCCTCCTGGAACCGGGAAAAGCCTTTTGGCAAAAGCATTGTCTTCTATTCTACCCAACCTTTCTTTCCAAGAATCTTTAGAAGTTACAAAAATATACAGCATTGCAGGACTTTTATCAAAAGACAAACCATTTATGAGCTATCGTCCTTTTCGGTCTCCGCACCATACTTCTTCAAGTTCGGCGCTAATAGGTGGAGGCAATCCTGTCAGAGCCGGAGAAATAACCCTTGCTCATAGAGGAATTTTATTTTTAGATGAATTTCCTGAATTTCATAGAGATGTATTGGAAAGCTTGCGAGAACCATTAGAAAACGGAACAATAGCAATCCTAAGGGCTAAAGAAAGCTTGACCTTGCCTGCTCGTTTTACACTCGTTGCCGCTGCAAACCCTTGTCCCTGTGGCCATTATCAAGACCCTGTTAAAGCCTGCACTTGCAGCTACGCTCAAGTCGCTAAATACAGAAGAAAGCTTTCAGGACCATTGATTGATAGAATTGATATTTTTGCCAATGTTCCACAAGTAGAATTTGAAAGATTAGTTTCCCCTAATGAGGAAAATTCTAGTTTAGCGACAAAGAATAGAGTCGAGCAAGCACGTGAGATACAAAAACAAAGGTTTGCGACAACAAAAAATTTCGTTAATGCAGAAATGGACATTCCTCAAATTAAAAAATATTGCGAGATTGACGCTAAATCAAAAAACGCTCTAAAGCATTTTATTGATTCTGGAGAACTTTCTGCGCGCGGGTATCATCGCATTTTAAAAACAGCCAAAACCATTGCTGACCTAGATGGCTCGGAAAGCATTTCTTTTGACAACCTAACCGAAGCCTTGATGTACAGGACTAAAGAATCTTAGAACAAACAATACCGAAAAGACCTTGTAGAGACTCGGTCTCTACAAGGTCTTTTTTAGAGGGGAATACCCTCTGTAGAGACTCGGTCTCTACAGAGGCAATAACGGATTTATTTCTTCCAGCTAATTTTAGCTCCGAGCGCATAGTCAGATAAAAAGTTTTTTGCGTTTCTGACTTCAAAATGAAGATGACAACCTGTGGCTCCAATGGTGTGGCCTGTGTTTCCAATATATCCAATAATATCGCCAGCGCTTACAGCACTTCCTGAGCCAACCAAAATTCTAGACAAATGAGCATAACAAGTAACTACTCCATTTGGATGAAGAATAGTAATTCCGTTTCCATAAATATTGTTAAACCAGCTAGCTCTTTGGACTATGCCTCCGGCTGCTGCAACTATTGGCTTTCCACAACTATTCGCAATATCGATAGCATTGAGTGGATGAAGTCCCTGCGTTACAATCCCTTCGCAAGGAAATATGAAATAAGATTGAGCCAAAGGAGTTAATGCAATGCTCGCAATCCTGGTAGGCATTTCTCCATTTGGAATTATTACAATATCTCCGA